>Ga0209726_10000536_pt1 | contig 69467 bp, 63 predicted proteins | sample Subgrocontami54m_FD_187453 | JGI IMG/M metagenome (GOLD analysis project Ga0209726, IMG submission 187453) | Subsurface groundwater microbial communities from S. Glens Falls, New York, USA - GMW46 contaminated, 5.4 m (SPAdes) (version 3) | ecosystem: Environmental > Aquatic > Deep subsurface >...
CCCGCCTGTAATCCTAAAGGCGTACCGCCGTCAGTCGGCTTCGTCTGCGCGCTAACACTCTGGCAGACGAGAAGCACGGCGCTGAAAGTCAAGAGGATTTTGAACGCGCGCGAGAACCGTCTCACGCCATCGAGAGCAGTGGGATTGTTTTTCATGTCAGGACTCTCTCTGGTGAGTTGCTTTATTGAAAGCTACCGCTCAGTAATCGTGATGTGGCAAACCCAATCGCGATGGTTCGCTTCTCGCAGCACGTAACGTCCGGGCTGCAAGTCCACAACCTGTCTCCAGGTCTTGAGCTTACTCAGTCGCTTCCCGGCTGCGCTCCTGCCGGATTGGTGCAGGAGCATCAGCGACAAATCCGTCAGTCCTGTGCGATTGTTCACGCCCAACAGGAAGCGTCCCGCCGGTCGCTTAATCTCATTGGGCTCAAACCCCGTGCGTCGCAAGTCGATCAACTCGACCTCAGCGGGAACGCTCGACGTTGCTTGCGTCGTATTCGCGACTGCGACCGGCATCGCCTTGGCCTTCTCTTTCAGCGCCTTGGTCGGCCTTGCATAAACGAGAGCGAGACCCACAAGCGCGATCGCAATCAAAAGACACGGGACAAGAATGATTCTTCGAAACTTTCGAGGCGGCGTAGGAAAGCGCATGAGCGAGCCTCCTTGGGAATTAAGGCTAACTGGCGAGTTTGCGGGAGACCACAAAGCTCAGGGAGTTAGCCGTCTTACTACTATTGCAAAAGAACGTGCGAGATCGACGAAGACTACGCCCGCTCAAAAGACTTGTCAATAGCGAAATTTGGTGATGTCTTGGTGATGTCTAAATTTGGTGATGTCGCTCGTCCGTTCGGGTGCCTTGCACCAAAGACGAAAGGGCCTCGCTTCGTCATCTTTGGATCTGAATAACAGGCAATCCCGCCGCGCGAAGCCTCTCGTTGAGCGCGGGAATGTCCTTCGAGGCAATTGCTTCCCAGCTTTCCTGAAGCGAGCGCGAATCTTTTAGGACATCGGGTACGGCCGCTGCGGCTTGCGGCGTCGGGGCCGCATCGATCTCTTCGACAAGATTGAAAAGGGTCGTCACCCTCCCCGTCGCGGACGTCACCGTCAATCGGCCGGCTGCTCCGCCTGCGCTGGCTGGACCGCCAGGGCCGGGGCCACCGCCGCCCGCTAAATCCTGAAGCTTCTCGCTCAGCGCATCGAGTTGCGTCCTCACATCGCCGGCTGGTACGCGCGGGCGCAGGTCAGTTAAGTGGGCTCTGATCACTCTGACGTTTTCCGTGATTGAGGCGAGCGCTAGCCATTGATCGTAAAGCTCCTTCGATAATCTGAACTGCTCGGCCAGCGCAGCCGTCGGAGTCTTGAGTCGCGGATCCATCCGGAGCGCAAGGGGCTGCGAGTATTTCTTTCCGTTCACGGTCAGCACAATCGTGTAATTGCCGGGCATCGCCCAGGGCGAGGTGGCTGCCGGCGCCGTGTTGCGATAGACGGCGGCGATCGGATACTGCGGCTGCACGCCAGGCACGGGTGCGTAATGCAGATCCCAAAGAAAGCGATGCATGCCCGGTTCGCTCGCGAGTCTCTGAGGTGGCCTAACCCAGTAAGACGGAATCGCCAGCATCGGATCGGGAGTAGGCATTGGATCGGCGCTGGAATAGCGGCGCACAAGCTGGCCACTCTCGTCTTTGATTTCCAGAGTCACCGTCCCTGACGCCGAGCCGATGTAGTAATCAATCATCGCGCCATCCGGCGGGTTTTCGCCGGCCGCCTCATCGGGAGGAATAGGCGTGTCGCTGTTCGTGTTCCAGCGAACACGCAGCGCCGTCTGCGGTCGAAAGAGCACCGCCGGCGCAGCGCTGATCGACGCCTGCATTTGTCTTAACGGAGTGATGTTATCGAGAATCCAGAAACCCCGCCCGTGAGTTCCCGCGCAAAGATCGTCGCCCTTGATGATCAGATCGCGCACTGAACTTGCGGCCATGTTTAGTCGCAGAGACTGCCAGTGGTCGCCGTCGTCAAACGAGACGTAAACGGCCCGCTCAGTCCCGGCAAACAGCAACCCTTTTCTCTCCGGATCCTCGCGCACCACGTCGGTGTTTTCGTTTGCCGGAATGCCGTCTGTAACCTCAGTCCAATTCGCGCCGGCATCGCGGGTTCGATAAATGTGTGGCCGCAGGTCGTCGAGCCTTAATGTATTCACCGCCGCATAAGCCGTATTCTTGTCGAAGTGACTGGCTTCAAGGATCGAAATCTTCTGCCACGGCTTAAGTTGTTTTGGTGTTACTTCGCTCCAATGCGCACCGCCGTCGGTGGTTCGATGAATCAGACCATCGTCAGTGCCGGCCCAGATGAGATTGATATCCAGCGGCGATGGTGCGACCGCATAGATCACGCCGCGCTGCGTCGGCTGTGCGGTCGGTTGCGCGCGGAACTTGCCGACGCTCTCCGGCACTTCAAATGTCTTGCGCGTCAGGTCGGGACTAATCTGATCCCAGTTTTGCCCGCCGTCTTTCGTCTTCCACAAAGTGTTCGTCGCAAAGTACAGCACATGGGGATCGACCGGTGAAAAGATCACCGGTTCAGTGCGCACTGCGCGAAAATCAGCCGACCGAAAAGGCTTTGGCATAATATTCTGCACTTGCGCCGTGCGGCGATCGTAGCGAGTGAGTTTGCCGCCGTACACGATGTCCGGGTCCAGTGGATCGGGGACCACGTAACCATATTCTTCCGCCGAGACCGGATGCCATTCACGGAAAGTTATTTCGCCGTCGTTGCCACGACTGGAAACACAGGCCGAGCCGCTCTCCTGTTGGCCGCTGCACAGACGATATGGAAACGCGTTGTCGGCGTTGACGTGATACATCTGGGCAGTGGGTTGGTTGTACCAACTGCTCCATGACTTGCCGCCGTTGACCGTAATGATCGCGCCTTGATCGCTGCCCAGCATGATCACATCTGAATTGTTCGGACTGATCCAGACGTTCTGATAATCATCGCCGCCCGGCGCGCCGCGAAAAGCTACCCAGGTTTTCCCACCGTCCGTCGATTTCCAGGTAACGGTGCTGGCAACGATGACCACATCGGGATTCTTCGGATCGAATCGTGGCACGCACAGATCGCCACCACCAATCCGACCCGCCGGTCTTGGGTCCTTCGTCACGATGGTCCAGGCAGCGCCGGCGTTATCCGAGCGATAGAGATTCACTCCCGTAGGAGTAGCGACTGAGGCAATAAGCCGATCGGGCAAACTCAGCGAGATCGCCAGGTTGGCCTGAATGATTCCTTCGGGAAGCCCGCCGCCCAGTTGCCGCCAGGTTTTGCCGCCATCGGTTGATTTGAATATGCCGCCGCCAGTTCCATTCCACGCGCCGTTTTCCCACGGACCCTGGCGCGCTTCCCACAACGAAGCGTAAACAGTGTCGGGATGTGATTGATCGATCTGGACGTCGGCGCCGCCAATGTTCTCGTCTTTGTACAGCACCTTCTCAAACGTCTTCCCGCCGTCCGTCGAGCGAAAGATGCCGCGCTCTTCGTTCGGACCATAAGGATGGCCGGCCACCGCGACGAGAATCCGATTCGGATCGCGCGGGTCGATTGCGATCTGCGGAATCTGTTGGCCATCGCGCAAGCCCAGATGCGTCCAAGTCTTTCCCGCGTCCGTCGATTTGTAAATGCCGTCGCCAACCGAAAGGTCCGGCCGCTGCAACCCTTCGCCGCTGCCCACATAAATAATGTTTGGATCAGAAGGCGCAACCGCGATGCACCCGACTGAGCCCGTCGGCTGATCGTCAAAGATCGGCGTCCACGTGCGGCCATAGTCGTCCGTCTTCCACACGCCGCCGTTTACCTGCGCGATGTAAAAGACGTTCGGCTGCGAAGGCACGCCCGCCACGGCGCGCGTTCGGCCGCCGCGAAACGGCCCAATGCTGCGCCAATGCAGGGCCTTGAACAGGTCAGGATTGAACTGTTGAGCAAACACTGAGCCGCCGGCTGCGATCGTGAAAGCGAGCCCGAGCACCGGCGCGATTCGACGAAGTATTGAATTGAAGGATTGGTTCATCATGGCATTTCGGACCTTTGATTGAGTTTGAAGTATTTGATCACAAAGGCGCCGCATATAATTAACATGCAGCCGCCAAAGTGTAGTAACTGATCTCGTAACGCGAGATCACCAGATCTGGCAGCGCTTGTCGGAAGTTGCGGGCGAATTCTATCGCAGCGTGGCGGGCTTGTCACGAAGAGAGCGGTCCGGCAGTTGTCAGGCTTTGAGCTTGCGGATTTCTTCAGTGAGCACGGGCAGAACTTCGAACAGATCGCCCACGATTCCATAGTCGGCAACGTCGAAGATTGGTGCTTCCGGATCCTTGTTGATAGCGACGATCGTCCCGGAGTTCTTCATGCCAACCAGATGCTGAATTGCGCCGGAGATGCCGACGGCGATATACAGCTTCGGCGCGACAGTCTGCCCTGAGGATCCGATTTGACGATCGATTGGCAGCCATTCAGCGTCGCAGATTGGACGCGATGCGGCTAAATCAGCGCCGAGAACTTCGGCGAGCTTTTCCGCCAGCGCGATGTTGTCTTTACTCTTGATGCCGCGACCGATGGCGACGATGATATTCGCTTTTGTTAAATCGACGGCCTGCTTGGCTTCCTGAAAGGGCGCTTCTGGCTTCATGCGAATCTGGCCAACATCGACGTGCACAGTTTCAATAGCCGCGCCGCTTCCCTTCCGTGCCTGATCGCCGCGAAAAGCGCCCGACTGGAAAGTCACAAACGTCGGGGCCGCGCCGTCTGATATGACATCCGCATCCAGCTTGCCGAGAAAAATACGGCGCGTGAAGGTCGCCTTGCCTGCGTCAACGTTCATGCGAATGCAATCGCCGATCAGTCCCTTGCCAAAACGCGCGGCCACTTTCGGCGCGAAGTCGCGCACCAGATACGTGTGCGACATGATGACGTATTGCGGATCGCGCGCGCGCACAACCTGCTCCATCGCGGCGGCGTAGGCGTCGGGTGTGTATTCAGCCAGCTCCGCATGATCGGCCAGGATGACTTTATCCAGATCGTAAGCAGCAATCTCCTGCGCCAGCGTCTGCGCGCCCGAACCCAACACGACGGCCGTGGCCGTCTGGCCAGTGTCGCCGGCGAGTTTTTGCGCCGCCACAATCGCTTCGAGCGACGTCTTGTTCAGCACGCCGGCTTTATGTTCGATGAAGACTAGAATGCCGTTGCTCATGATTTCTGTAGTCCGATAAACTTCAGTTTGTCGTAACTCTTAGTATCGTTAATACTCCCGACTACGCGGTGACTCCGAACGACAAACTGAAGTTTGTCGGACATCAAATTACCCGCGCCTCTGTCCGCAGCTTCTCTGCCAGTTCGACCGCGCCTCGCTTGGCGTCGCCGCCGCCCAGCAACTGAGTCTGCTTGGATTTTTGCGGCAGGTAAATCTTTTCGATGCGCTGGTGCGAAGTTTGACCGACGATTTCAGCCGACGGCGCGACTTCCTTTATCTCTTTCTTCTTGGCCGCCATGATGCCCTTCAGAGTCGCGTAACGAATCTGGCTGATGCCGGATTGAATCGTCAAAAGCGCCGGCTTTGGCATCGTGTACCACTGGTACCAGCCGCTTTCCAGCTCGCGTTTGACGCGCAGTTGTTCACCCGTCGCGTCTATTTCGATCACGATCGTCGCGTGCGGCAGGCCAAGCAGCTCCGCGAGAATGACGCCGGTTTGCGCGTAGCCATAGTCATCCGACTGTAACCCAGTCATGATCAAGTCAGCCTGTTCATCGCGAATCGCTTCCGCCAAAACACTCGCGGCCGCAAACGGAGACAGATGCCCAACATCGTCGCCGACCACGTGGATTGCGCGATCAGCCCCGCGCGCCAGCGCATCTTTGATAACACTCTTCGCGCGCTGCGGACCCATTGAGCAAACCACGACTTCGCCGCCGACCTTCTCTTTTATGCGCAGCGCTTCTTCGAGCGCATAGCCGTCCGACTCGTTCACTTCGAACGACAGGTCGGCTTCTTCAATCCAGGTTGAGTCTTTGTTGATTCGCAGGATCGCGTCTTTATTCGCGACCTGCTTCATTAGAACCAGAATCTTCATGGCTAAGTAACGGGTTTTGATCTTTGTACTTTGATCTTTGGTCTTGGACCGTTCGCGAAACTGTGCGACGAACCGTCAAAGGTCAAAGATCAAAGCACAAAGATCGTTCTACTCTTCGTATCTCTTGAACAACAACGCCGCGTTCGTGCCGCCAAATCCAAAGCTGTTCGACAAAGCATAGTTGATCTGCGCCGCGCGCGCCTGGTTCGGAATGTAGTCCAGATCGCATTCGGGATCAGGCGTAACGTAGTTAATGGTTGGCAGCAGCATGCCGCGGGTAATGGCCAGCACTGAAAACACGGCCTCGACACCGCCCGCCGCGCCCAACAGATGGCCGGTCATCGACTTCGTCGAGCTAATCGGGATTTTGTAGGCGCGTTCACCGAACGTCTTCTTAATCGCCATCGTTTCAAACTTGTCGTTGTAAGGCGTCGACGTTCCGTGCGCGTTGATGTAGCCGACCTCTTCCGGCTTAACCTTCGCGTCCTTCAAAGCCTTTTCCATCACGCGCACCGCGCCCGAACCGGTGGCGTCAGGCATCGTAATGTGGAATGCGTCACCAGTCATGCCATAGCCCACCACTTCGGCGTAAATGCGCGCGTCACGACGCCGGGCGAACTCAAGCTCTTCCAGGATTACAATCCCTGCGCCTTCGCCGATCACAAACCCGTCGCGTTCTAAATCGAACGGGCGCGACGCATGGACGGGATCGTCATTCCTGGTCGAAAGCGCACGCAACGCCGCGAACCCCGCGACGCTCATCGGCGTGATGGCTGACTCAGCACCGCCGCAAATCATCGCTTCGGCATCGCCGCGCTGGATAATTTTGAAGCTGTCGCCAATCGCATGCGCACCCGCAGAGCAGGCCGTCGCCGTAGCCGAGTTCGGCCCTTTCGCGTTATGTCGAATGGAAACCTGTCCGGAGGCGAGGTTGACGATGGCCGAAGGAATAAAGAAGGGCGAGACGCGGCTGGGGCCGTCTTTCAAAAGCTTCTCGTGTTCGCGCTCGATGGCCCAGAAATCGCCGATGCCGCTGCCAATGTACGTGCCGACGCCTTCCGCGATGTCGTCGGTAATCTTCAGGCCGCTGTCATTGACAGCCTCCTGAGAGGCAGCAACGGCGTAATGAATGAAGGCGCCCATCTTGCGCGCTTCTTTCTTTTCAACGTAGTCCAGCGGATCGAAATTCTTTACTTCGCACGCGAAGCGGGCCGCGAACCTGGCGGCGTCGAACTTCTTAATAAAGTCGGCACCGCTCCGCCCCTCCAATAATGCCGACCAAGTGGACTCGACCGTGTTTCCAACAGGCGTTACCAGGCCGAGGCCCGTAACGACGACGCGACGATTCAAACCAAACTCCTTTCGTGACAGGTGACGCGCGACCGGTGGACAAGCCGTAAGCCGATCCCTCGGTCGAGCGCCGTTAGTATTCAGCTTAACCCGTCACTTAGCCTTGTGTTGGTCGATATAGTTGTACGCGTCGCGCACGCTTTGAATTTTCTCAGCGTCCTCGTCTGGAATCTCGATTCCGAACTCTTCTTCGAAACGCATTACCAGCTCAACCGTATCCAGCGAGTCGGCGCCGAGATCGTCGATGAAGCGGGCGTTGGGCGTTACTTCATTTTCGTCCACGCCAAGCTCGTCAACGATGATCTGCTTTACTTTTTGCTCAATCTCTTGATCGGGCATTCGTTTTGCTCCTTATGCAAATGTCCGACAAACTTTAGTTTGTCGATGGGTTTCTTAAGCGATCTCTCATCCAGCCACGACAAACTAAAGTTTGTCGAACAAAATTTCCTACAGCGCCTGGGCGCCGAGCGCCTCACCTGCTGCGCGCAGACTAGCCTCGTCCTCGATGTTCACGCAACTCAAGTTGCGATCAATCTGGCGTACCAGCCCGCTCAGAACTTTTCCAGGTCCGATCTCTACCAAGCTTTGTACACCGTGACCAGTCAGAAATTCAACTGAACCAAGCCAGCGAACCGGCCGAGTCACCTGGCGAATCAGCGCCTCGCGAGCTTGCGCCCCGGTTGTAACCACGCCTGCGTCCACGTTTGTCACCAGCGGCACCTGCAAATCCGCGAACGAAATACTCTGCAAGTCAGCGGCCAGGCGCTCCTGTGCGGGCTTCATCAACGCACAATGAAAAGGCGCGCTTACCCTCAGCTTAACCGCTCGTTTCGCGCCGCGCTCTTTCACCAGGACAATCGCGCGGTCGATTGCGTCCGAATCTCCGGCGATGACCACCTGGGTTGCCGAATTAATATTCGCCGCGCTACAAACCTGACCCTGGCTGGCCTCTTCGCACGCTGTCACGATAACGTTAAGGTCCGCGCCGAGGATCGCGGCCATCGCGCCCGTGCCCACCGGTACGGCTTCCTGCATGTAGCGTCCACGCGCGCGCACCGTTCTGACTGCATCCGTCAACGAAAGAGATCCGGCAGCTACCAAAGCCGAGTATTCGCCCAGACTGTGCCCGGCTACGTAATCAGGAGACGCAAAGCCTTCTGATTCCGACGCGCGCAGCGCCGCTACGGAAACTGCCAGGATCGCCGGCTGAGTATTCTCGGTCAACTGCAACTGCTCAGCCGGACCGTTGAAACAAACTTCTGAGAGCGCGAAGCCGAGTGCCGCGTCTGCTTCTTCAAAGACCTGTCTGGCGGCCGGAAACCTTTCGGCCAGGTCTTTTCCCATGCCCGCATACTGCGAGCCCTGGCCGGGAAAAATGAAAGCGATCATCGAGCCTTCACCAGCGCATCACGACGCTGCCCCAGGTCACGCCGCCGCCGAACGAGGCCATCAAGATCACGTCGCCTTCGGAAATTCGTCCCGATGACACGCACTCATCGAGGCCGATCGGAATCGACGCGGACGAAGTGTTGCCGTGCATCGCAATGTTCGAATACACCTTCGAGCTGTCGACTTTCAGTTTGCTGGCGACCGCATCCGTGATCCGTTGATTCGCCTGATGCGGTATGAAGAGGTTGATGTCGTCTGTCTTCAATCCCGCCTCGGCCAGCACCTCGCTCGCGATCTCGGTCATCGAGCGAATCGCCACCTTGAACACTTCGTTGCCCTTCATCCTGAAGAAGTGGTCGCCGCGCGCAATCGTCTCCGCGCTGAAGCCGCCCTTGGTGCCGCCGCCGGGCGCGTACAGCTGTTCTTCGTAGCGGCCATCGGAGCGAATCTTTGCGGCCAGGATGCCGCGATTAGCGCCCACGGGGCCGAGGACCGCGGCGCCGGCCCCATCGCCGAACAGCACACAGGTCGAACGATCCGTGTAATCCACGTAGCGCGTCAGAATCTCGGCGCCGATGACCAGCGCGTATTTCGATTGCCCGCCGCGAATCATTGCATCCGCCAGCTCCAGGCCGTACAGAAAACCCGAGCACGCGGCCACGATGTCCATCGCCGCAGCTTTGTTCGCGCCCAACTCAGCCTGAATCAGACATGCCGTCGAAGGCAGAATTTGATCCGGCGTCACCGTCGCGCAGAGTATCAGGTCGATCTCATGGGCCTTGATGCCGGCTCGCTTGATCGCATCGCGTGACGCCCGCACCGCGAACTGCGAGGTGTATTCGTCGGGGCCTGCTTTCCGGCGCTGCTTAATTCCGGTCCGCGTAGTGATCCACTCGTCCGAAGTGTCAACGATCTTCTCCAGATCGGCATTCGTCAGAATGCCTTTCGGATAAGAATGGCCGGTACCAAGAATGCCTGCGTTGACTTTCGACATCCAACACCTTTCGGGAATGTTTCGGAATCTCGGGAAGCGTTTAGGTAGTTTGTTCCACGTGCACGATTTCACGGCCTTTGTAGAAGCCGCACTTGGGGCAGACGCGATGTTGCATGCGCGGCTCCTGACAGTTAGGGCACAGAACGGTTTGCGGCGCGCGCATCGCATCGTGCGCCCGGCGCTTGCCGCGGCGCGCTTTCGAATGACGACGTTTTGGATTTGGCATGATTACTCCACCAGCAATTTAGATTTCGGATTTTTGATTTCAGATTTGCGATCACGTTTGATCGCACAAAAGGAAATCTAAAATCACAAATCTAAAATCGCAAATTCCTAAGCTTCTCCCAGCGCGAATCACCGTCTACGTCTTCACACTGGCAACTGCCCGCATTCCTATCGATCCAGCAAGTCGGACACAACCCTTTGCAATCCTCGCGACACAAAACCTGACTGGGCATCGCCAGCAGAATCTCTTCACGAACCAGGTCGTTGAGTTCGATTGCCTCGCCGTCAAAGACCGCCAGATTCAAGTCTTCTTCCTGCAATTCATGCTGCTCTTCGGCACGCCAACTGACCGCGGGAACAAATCTTTCGGCAAACTCCGCGTGAATCGGCAACTCGACGGGCTGCAAACATCGGCTGCACACGGCTTCGATCTTCGCGTGCAACTCACCGCGCAACTCAACTTCTTCTCCGCTGCGCTTGATCCGGCCACGAACTTCCGCCGGCTCCGTCAACCGGACGTCTTCTTCGCTCAGCGGCAGGCTATCAACTTCATAAGCCTGCGAGAACTTGCCGCCAAGTTCCTCCAACCTGTCTACCTCGATCCGCATAGCTGACCCGCCCTGACTCGCATAGACAGCGTCAAAGCACGGAGCACAAAGTCGCTAATTATAGCCGGGCGTCAGGTGCTTTCAAAGCGCAGCCGAGCCTTAGCTGCTGGTGCTCGCCTTTCGCTTGGCTTTCCGCGCTCTCTTCGGCTGAGGCGTTGCGGGCGAGGATTCCGTGGTTTTCTCGTTTAGCTTTTCGCATTCTGCCCGCCACATAGATTCCAACCGGCCATTCTCGACCACGCCACATTCATTCAGAATCTCGATCAGACTCTTGACCAGCGCGTGATTGGTGTAAGCCGTTTCCGATTGTCGCAACAGCAGCTTGAGTCCCTGCTCCAGCCGCTCAGCCATGCGCGCCAGCGTGTTCTCAAGCATCGTCAGTCGTTCGAGCACGTGCTCTTCGTGCGGCGTGGTCTCGGTAAAATCAACCCGCGCGGAAGGCGGATGCACGACGATCATCAAGCGCGTGCCGCAGCGCACGCAAAATTCCTGGCCCAGCGGATTCGCCGTGCGGCATTTCTGGCAATAGTGCGAGATTGCGCGTTGCTGCATCGGGTAATGTCCGACAAATGTCCGACAAACTTCAGTTTGTCGTTCTCTAACAATAGATCGCTCGTTCAGGTTATCGACAAACTGAAGTTTGTCGGACTTCAGTACTCATAGAACCCTCGGCCCGTCTTCTTCCCTAACCATCCCGCATCCACGTAACGTTTCAGCAGCGGGCACGGACGATACTTTGAATCGTTGAATCCATCATACAGCACGTTCATGATCGCGAGGCAAACGTCCAGGCCGATGAAATCAGCGAGCGCCAACGGGCCCATCGGATGATTCATGCCGAGTTTCATTATGCCGTCGATGCTCTCGCGCGACGCTACGCCTTCGTACAAAGCAAAAATCGCTTCATTGATCATAGGCAGCAAGACGCGATTCGATATGAAGCCGGGTGAATCCTGACACTCTAAAGGCATCTTGCCAAGCTTTTCCGCCAGCGCGCGCGTGCTTTCATAGGTCGCGTCCGAAGTCGCCGCACCGCGAATCACTTCGACCAGCTTCATCACCGGAACCGGATTCATAAAGTGCATGCCGATCACTTTGTCAGGCCGTCCCGTCACCGCGCCAAGTTTCGTAATCGAAATCGAAGATGTGTTCGACGCGAGGATCGCCTCCGGCTTTGTCGCGTCATCAAGCGATCTGAAAATGTCGCTCTTAATCTTCAAGTCTTCCGTCGCCGCTTCGACCACGATGAATGCATTGCCGAGCGCGCCGATGTCGGTGGTCGTCCTGATGCGCGCCAGGATTGCGCCCTTCTCCTCCGTGCTCAATCGGTCTTTATCAACGTCGCGTTGCAAGCTCTTGTCGATCGCCGCCATGCCGCGCGCCAGAAACTCCTCCGCCACATCGCGCATCACGACGTCATAACCCGCGCGCGCCGCCACCTGCGCAATGCCCGCTCCCATCGTGCCTGCTCCGACTACGCCAAACGTTTCGCTCATGCTTTTCTTATCTGGTTCGCCTATCTGGTCCGTTTGGCCCAATTCATCAACGGCTGCGCGCCGTGCAGGGCGTCCTGCAGTTCACTCTCACTGGCAGTCGATTCCCCGCCGCCATAGAGCCTAATCCCGCCCTCGCTCCTGAAAAACTTAACCGCATAAATACCCAGCGCCGTGCCGATGGGAATATTGATTAATGAAATGATCGCCAAACAAATCCCCAGTGGTTTCGCCCAACGTCTTCGTTTCGTCAACCCATAACCGACCAACAGCGGCAGAAGCCCGACTGCGACGAGCAGAACCACAAAAACTACGACGCTGACCGCAATCCAAAATGCCGAGATCGAACTTGCTGCCGGTGACGCCATCATAAAAACGAAGACCAGAAGCAACAGACCCAAAAGCGTCAGCCCATGCATCGCGCCGTAAATGAAATGCAGCGTGGCCAGGGTCTTGTTGTGTTCTTCGCCGGTCATGCGAACTCAACGCCCGCTCGGCGGCGGTGTGTAAGTCACCCACCCTTCATGCGCGGAATCACTGCCGCTTGGTTGCCATTCCTTTGGGGGCAAGGGTGGCAGTTCTTGATTCTTGACTCCGTAAACTTGCTTGCCGACGTCGCTGAACAGAAACCAAAAAGTGTAGACAGCGACTGCCGTTCCGATCGGAAAGCTCGTCGCCGCAATCACGCCGCCGAGAATCCCGGCTACCTTCGCCCACGGCCTGCGCTTTAGCAATGCGTATCCGGCAACTACCGAAGGAATGGTCATCGCAACAGTAAAAGCGCCGACAAAAACAAATATCAGCACAAGGAACGGCGGAGGAGGCGGACCACCCATCTCTTGTGATCGGCTGTAGATGCTCTCAAACATGTAACCCTCGGCAGTCATCAACAGGGTCATCATCAACAACTGAACCCCGGCGTAACCCAGCTGAGCCAAGCCGACGTATTTGTTGTGTTCTTGAGGGGTCATCAGTTGCGCTATCTCTCTACAGCCATCGCCACCGCATTCCCGCCGCCAAGACACAGCGCCGCAATGCCACGATGCGCGTTGCGCCGCTTCAGCTCGTAAAGCATCGTCGTCAGAATGCGCGAGCCCGATTGCCCAATCGCGTGACCCAGCGCGACGGCGCCGCCGTTCACATTAACTTTTTCAGGATCGAGATCGAGCTCGCGGACAATCGCCACAGCCTGAACCGCGAACGCTTCATTCAGTTCGATCAGATCGACTTCGTTAAGCGACCATCCGGTCTTCTTCAGAAGTTTTCGAATCGCTTCCACCGGCGCCATCATTACGAGCTTTGGCTCGACTCCAGATGTTGCCTGCGCGACAATGCGCGCCAACGGCTCAACGCCGAGCGACTTCGCGCGATACGCCGAAGTCACCACCAGCGCCGACGCTCCGTCGTTCACGCCCGGAGCATTGCCCGCCGTGACGGTGCCGTCTTCTTTGAAAGCCGGTTTCAGTTTCGCGAGTGATTCCAGCGAAGTGTCTTCACGCACCGATTCGTCGGTATCAAAGACGATCGTCGCGCCCTTCCGCTGCGGAATCTCGACGGGCAGAATCTCGTCTTTGAACTTTCCCGCTTTAATCGCCGCGCTCGCTTTGCGATGAGAGTTGAGCGCGTATTCATCCTGCTCTGCTCGCGAAACATGAAAGCGTTCGGAAACGACTTCGCCGGTACAGCCCATGTGCTGATCGTCGAACGCGCACCACAAACCGTCCTGGATCACCGTATCGATCATCAGCCCATTGCCCATCCGGTAACCTTCGCGCGCTTTCGGAATCAAGTAAGGCGCGTTGGACATCGATTCCATGCCGCCGGCAACTACGATTTCGGTGTCGCCGAGCTTTACACCCTGCGCGGCCATCATCACGGCTTTCAATCCTGAGCCGCAGACTTTGTTCACCGTCACCGCCGAAACCGCGTCGGGCAAACCGCCGCGCAGCGCTGCCTGGCGCGCGGGATTCTGACCAAGACCCGCTTGAATCACGCAACCCATGATCACTTCGTCAACATCAACGGGTTGCACGCCGGCCCGCTTCACTGCTTCGCGCACAACCATCGCGCCGAGATCGGTGGCTTTGAAACCCTTCAGCGCGCCAAGAAACTTCCCCGTCGGCGTGCGCACTGCGCTAATGATTACTGCTTCCTTGATTGTCGTCATTTTGAATTTACTATTCGCTGATCGAACTGATTTAGGATTACTGTTAATCCCAAAGAGTGTCAAGCAGGCCAACGGTGTCAGAAGCCCGACCGTGAGGGAGGGCCATTTGCGATACCGGGCCCTTGCTTACGCGCGGGCTTCTGACACGACGATTGAAAACTTGCGCGCGCGAGTGTTAGACTCGCGGCTTGCAATTCAACCTCGTAATAATCCAGGCCTTACGAATTAGGTAATCATGCAAGCACTGATACTGGCTGGCGGAAAAGGCACACGGCTGCGTCCGCTGACCGTCTACACGCCCAAACCGATCGTTCCCATCTGCAACCGGCCGTTTTTGCTCTATCAGATCGACACGCTGCGCCGTGCCGGCGTGACCGACATCACGCTCTCGCTTTCTTATCAGCCTGAGAAGATCGAACAGCAGCTCGGCGATGGTTCGAACTTTGGCGTGAAGTTGAAATACATGGTCGAGCCGCAACCAATGGGCACGGCGGGCGCATACAAATTTGCCGAAGAGTTAATTCGCGAGCCGACCGTGGTTTTTAACGGCGACATTTTGACTGACCTCGATCTGAAAAACGTCATACGGCAGCACAAGGAACGAAACGCGGTCGCGACTATCGTGCTCACTCCCGTCGAAGATGCAAGCGCATATGGAGTAGTCGAAACGGAAGGCGACGGGCGCGTGCGCCGCTTTCTGGAAAAGCCAAAGCCCGATGAAACTGATTGCAAGAACATCAACGCGGGTACTTACGTGCTTGAGCCGCAAGTGCTGGATCTGATTCCGCGCGGAGAAAATCATTCGTTCGAGTACGGCTTGTTTCCGAAACTGCTTGAGAAGGGCGAACCGTTTTTCGCGCACATTCCCCAGCGGACTTACTGGATGGACATCGGCACACCGGCGCGCTATCTACAAGCTCATCACGATCTGTTGGCAAATCGCGTTACGCGCATTCACATAAAGGATCGCCGGGGAAAGTTCGACGCCGCGACGCATTCCGAAATCGACGAGTTGTCGATCATCGCCGACGAATGCACGATCAAACCGGGCGCCAAGATAATCAACTCGGTTCTGGGCAAGGGTTGCTACATCGAAGAGCGGGCGCGCATTGAGAATTCAGTTATCTGGAGCCACACGCGCGTCGGCACCGCCGCTCAAGTTTCCGGCGCAATCATCGGCCGCGGCTGTCACATCGGGCGCTCCACGGTTGTGGGTCCGGGCGCCGTGCTCGGAGACAAGACTTCGTTGACGGACTATACAAAAACCGGCAGCGCGCCGAAGTGAGCGGCGTATAGAGTACCAACTTTAGTTGGGCTCTTGTTAGATTAGCCGCTAGTCCTGAAACAGCGGCGTATAGAGTACCAACTTTAGTTGGGTTCTTGTTAGATTAGCCGCTAGTCCTGAAACAGCGGCGTATAGAGTACCAACTTTAGTTGGGTTCTATCTTCAAGCGGCAATGCCCGACTAAAGTCGGTACTCTGAACACGTGGTAATCAAGAGAAGGGATGCGAGATCGTGAATTGGGAAATCTTTCGCGCGTATGACGTCAGGGGCGTCTATCCAGACGACCTCGATGAAGCAGCGTACCGGCGCATCGCTAAAGCCTACACCTATTTGTTTCACCCAAGAGTGATGGTCGTAGGCCGCGACGCGCGCGCATCATCGCCAGCCTTGAGCGATGCGTTAGCATCCGGTTTTGTCGATGCGGGCGTTGACGTGGTCGACATTGGGGGGATCACCACCGACATGCTTTACTACGCCGTGGGTGCCTCGGATGAATACTCGGGCGGCATCGTCGTTTCCGCTTCGCACAATCCAAAACAATACAACGGCGCAAAGATGGTGAGAGAGAAAGCCGCGGCCATTTCTTCCGAAACTGGTCTCTTCGATATTCGTGACGCGCTCAAAGCCGGAAAAGACAAAGACGTTTCGTCAGCCACTAAAGGTAAAGTTGAAAAGAAGGACGTCCTCGGTGATTACCTCAAGCACGTACTCAGCTTCATCGACACCGATGCGATCAGGCCATTCACTTTTATTGGCAACGCAAACTTTGGATACGCGTGTCACAGCGTTGCGGCATTGGCGAAAGAGTTAAGGCTGAATCTGATCCCGCTCAACTTCGAACCTGACGGAACGTTTCCGAAAGGCACGCCGGATCCGATGCTGGCCGATAACCGCGCCGAGAGCGTGAAGCTGGTCAAGGAATCCGGCGCGGCCTTCGCGGCCATCTGGGACGCCGACGCCGATCGTTGCATGTTTCTTGACGAGCGTGGCGAATTCATTTCCGGCTCTTATGTTACGGCGTTGCTGGCCGACATTCTCCTGACCAAGCACGGCAGCAACAACAAGATCATTTTCGATCCGCGCGTGATCTGGCCGACAACGAAAGTCTGTGAACGGCGGGGCGCGCAGGCAATCATCTCTAAGGGCGGCCACGCGTTCATCAAAGATCGTATGCGCAAGGAAAACGCACTGTTCGCCGGAGAGATGAGCGCGCATTATTACTTCCGCGACAACTTCTACGCCGATAACGGAGTGATTCCCTTTCTGCTGATCCTTGAGCATCTCTCGAGAACTGGTGAGAGTTTCTCAAAAGCCCTGCGGCCGTACATGGAAGGCCACTTCATGTCCGGCGAATTGAATTATCGTGTCAAAGACATTAACGAAGTCATCGCTCAAGTTAAGGCTCGCTTCAGCTCGCAAGGCAAAGAAGACTTCACCGACGGGTACTCGCTTGATACTGCCGATTGGCGCTTCAACATTCGTCCGTCGAACACTGAGCCTTTGCTGCGTTTGAATCTTGAAGCTCACAAGCCTGGATTGATTGAAAGCGTCCAGGCGGAGATTGAATCGATCATTGGATCGAAGCCTCACTAGTTTGCGAGATAGCGGGGGCAAGCCCACCTTCCTAACCATGAGCTGCCGTTGCTTGCGTGGTTGCTTAGTCGGTTGGAAGGCATTCAAGATACGAGAAACCAATAAGGTCTAGGAACCTCTCAGGTTAGGAAGGCGGGCTTGCCCCCGCTCCGCAGGGTTGGCCTTCATGCCGGAATTACCAGAAGTAGAACACGCTGTGCGCGCCCTGCGCCGCGTCATTGTCGGTCGTCGCATCGCTGCGACTGAGATAAGACTTCCGAAGCTGATCTCGCCGACACCGACTTCAACGTTCAAACGCAAACTCAATGGCTCGAAAATTAAGGGCGTTTCTCGGCGGGGCAAGTTCATTCTGATCGAATTGCATGAGACAGATGCCCTCCCTGACGGTCGGGCTTCTGACACGTCCGGTGGGCGCGAGCGTCAGAAGCCCGCGCGTAAGCAAGGGCTGGTCTTGATAGTGCACCTGCGGATGACCGGCAAATTCTTGTATCAATCGCCGGACGACCCCTTACCGAAACATGCGCGCGCGATCTTCCATCTCGACAACGACCGGCGGCTCGTCTTCAGTGATCAGCGAAAGTTCGGGGTGATGAAGCTGGTTGCTAAGTCGCGGTTGAGTAAGACGAAAGGTATCGGCGAACTCGCGCCTGAGCCGTTCTCGGATGATTTCAATGTCGGTTACTTGAAAGACACGCTCGCTCGGTCGCGTCGCACTTTGAAGACCCTGTTGCTGGATCAAACAAGAGTGCTCGGCCTCGGCAACATCTACGCCGCCGAAGGTCTGTTTCGCGCTGGCATCAATCCGTTCAAGGTGTCTGCCGAACTATCGACGAAGAGAGTCGTGCGTTTACATGCTGCGATTCTTGACGTGCTTCAGGACGCAATCACTGACAGCTCAACCTCGCGAATCAGCCTCGAGCGCCCGACCGGTGTTTCTTATGGCGAAGCGTTTGAAAGATTTTGGCAGGTTTACGAACGCGAGGGCGAGCCTTGCTTCAAATGCGGCGCGCGCATTCGACGGATCACGCACGGCGGGAGATCGACTTACTGGTGTCCGAGGTGTCAACGAAGATGATCTCTCGCCACAACAGCGGAGTTAGGCATATAATCCAATCATGAAGATCAAAGTTGTGGTCCACGACGCGGAAGAGGGCGGTTATTGGGCGGAAGTTCCGGCCATTCCCGGATGCGCCACCCAGGGTGAAACGTTTGAGGAGTTGCTTAGCAATATCTATGAAGCAGTTGAGGGCTGCTTATCGGTAGACGTATCGCATGCGCAAGTAACAGCCGCTGATCGTGTCCTAGAGATCGCCGTGTGAGATCACTGGGGTCGAATCAAATGAGTCTCCGATATGTCGCGGTTACATCGGCAAAAAGGGGCATCCTCCGCGCCATTGTCTCCCGCCCATCTGCTAAGCTCCGCACACTATGAAATCAGTCTCGGGCAAGGTCTTCGCGAAAACGCTGGAGAGGCACGGCTGGTTGTTGTTGCGTGTAAACGGCAGCCATCATATCTATGGGAAAACCGGAAGCGAAGTGCGAATCTCAGTTCCTATTCATGGTAATCAAACCATCAAGACAGGCCTGCTCCGTCACTTCATGAAGGTCGCCGGTCTTACCGAACGCGATCTTTAGTCTCCGTCCTACAAATTTCCCAAAATAAAATCCGTCATCATCTGCCGCATGTGCTTGACCAACGCCGGATCGGTGATGCCGTGACGCGACTTGGGATAAACCATCAACTGAAACTGCTTCCCTGCTTTCTGTAACTCGTAAACGAACTGCACGGTGTTCGCCATGTGCACGTTGTCATCAATCGCGCCGTGAATCAGCAGAAGCTTCCCGTGCAAATCTTTCGCAGCACTAACGGGTGAACTCTTCTTGTAACCCTCGCCGTTATTCTGCGGCGTTTTCATGTAGCGCTCGGTGTAGATCGTGTCGTAATCGCGCCAGTCAGATACCGTCCCGCCCGCGATGCCAATCTTGAACGTCTGGCTGTGCGTCAGCGCATAGCTCGTCATGAATCCGCCGTAACTCCAACCCCACAGACCTATCCGCGAACCGTCGACGTAGGGCTGGTTCTTCAGCCATGCAAATCCGTCCTCTAGATCGCGCAACTCAAGTTCGCCGAAGTTCTTGTAGAGCGGCCAGGCGGAGCCGACGCCCTTGTTGCTGGCCGTGCGGTTGTCGCATAGCCAAATGATGTAGCCCTTCTGCGCGAGCATCTGATGCCACATATAAACCGGCCCGCCCCAGGCGTTGCGTACCTGCGGCGCCTGCGGCCCACTGTACGTGTAAGACCAGACAGGATACTTCTTCTTTGGATCGAAATCGGGCGGCTTGATCATCATCGCTTCCATCGTGAAGCCGTCGCGCGTCTTCACGTTAACGAATTCGACTTTGCCGAGTTTGTATTGCTTCAACGCGTCAACCTTATTCTCATCAATTGCGCGCACGAGCGTGCCTGCTGAATCATAAAGCCGAACCTGTGTCGGTGTGTTCACGTCGTTCCACGAATCGATGAAGTGCGAAGCGCTTGAGTTGAACGAGGTGCGGTGATTCCCCTCCGTCGTCGTCAGTCGTTTAAGTCCTGAACCGTCCAGCTTGATTGAGTAAGCTTGACTGGCGATGAAGTTGTGTTCCGTGCCGCTGAAATAGAGGGTGCCTTTCGTTTCGTCAACCTCTTCGAGCGAGCGCACGTCCCAATCGCCGTTCGTGACTTGCTTGATGAGCTTGCCGCTCGCGTCGTAATGATAGATGTGCCGCCAGCCGCTGCGATCGCTGAGCCACAGAAACGATCCGTCCTTCAGCCAGCGCAAGCCTTCGTCGACGACTTCGACCCAGGCCTTCGTCGTCTCCCGAAACATCGTCGTTGATTTACCGTCGTCAGGGCTTGCAAAGTTGAGATCGAGAAAAGTCTGTTCGCGGTTCTGCGCCTGGAACCAAACCTTCTGGCCGTCCGGCGTCCAACCGACGCGCACGATCAGCAAATCTTCCGGCTGATATTTGTAGGTATCCAGCCAGCGCACATCGCCACCGGCGGAGTTCACGACGCCGAGCTTCACAATCGGATTTGGATCGCCGGCTTTGGGATACGGCGTGACTTCAACATTCTGATCGTAAGGAATGTGATCGACGACGGTGAAGTCCGGCACGGGATGCTCGTCAATGCGCAGGTAAGCAATCCTGGTCGAGTCAGGGCTCCACCAATACGCGCCAAAGTTGCCGCGACCGTAAAGCTCTTCCTGATAAACCCAGTCGAGCCGACCGTTCAAGACTTTCGGATTACCATCGCGCGTCAGGGCGCGTTCGCGCTGCGTCCCGATGTCCTCGGTGTACAGATTGTTGTTGCGAATAAAGCTGACCATGCGCCCGTCAGGGCTGAACGATTCGCCAACTTCTTCTTCGGGATTGTTCGTCAGACGCGCCGCGCGATCACTGCCGAATTCGTAATAGAAAAGATCGTTCGCGCTATTGATGAGCACACCCGTCTCTTCCGGATTCATTTGATAGTTCGTCTGGTTCGCGAGACGATGCGCCGCTTCCTTGCTGATGCCCGACAACGCGGCAAACGCCGCTTCCATCTTGGTCGCGTCATAGAACGGCGCGGCTGCGCCCGTGACTGCGTCGACTTTCAAGAGCCGCGGAAACGCGTTGCGGTCTTTGCTGGCGACGATGTAATGCACGCCGTCTTTCAACCAGCGCGGATTGGATGGCGTGCCGTTGAAGTTGACGCGTTTCGCCGGCGACGGATCGAAGATGTCGTCGATCGTGAGCAGTTTTTCCTGCGCGCGCGCAACAGGCGCGAGGATCAGTAGAAAGAAAATGATTGCCAGCTTAGAAACTTGTCTTGGCACTTTGAGCTTCTCCTCTTAGATTCAAGCCGCTTGCACGCGCGGCGTCAGTTTCTTAATTAATGGCGTAAGGACAGCCAGCAGCAGCGCGGCTATCAAAGTGATCGCCGCAAACGTGCCAAACGCGCGCGTAAGAACCGCCGGGGTATTACCCTGGAACAATTGCGTCGTCCGTCCGGCGATGTAGCTGCCAATCGCGATTGATAGAAACCACACGCCCATCATCATGCCGACCATTCGCGCCGGCGAAAGTTTTGTGATTGTGCTCAGGCCAACCGGACTCAGGCACAACTCGCCGAGCGTTTGCAGAAAGTAAACCACAACCAGCCAGAGTGGGGAGACACGACCCGCACCTGTCAGTGTCGAAGCGAAGGCGATGATCACGAAGGCTACTCCTGCAAACAGAAGACCAAACGCAAACTTCGCTGGACTCGATGGCTGTCGCTCTCCCATGCGCTGCCAGATAAAGGCAAACACCGGCGCGAGCATGATGATGAAGATTGGCTGTACCGATTGGAACCAACTGGACGGAAAAGCTTTTCCGAAAATCGAATTGTTCGTCAACCGATCTGCGAACAACGTCAGGCTTGATCCCGCTTGTTCAAACGTCATCCAGAAAATGATCGAGAATAAAACCAGGATGAAGATGACCAGTACACGTCGTCGTTCATCTCCCTTTAGCAGCCGAGTCGTGCCGCCCAGATAACCGGCAAAGTACCCGACGACCGTCCAGAAAGGCATCGAAATCCAACCGCCCTCGCCATAGCGGTAACCGAACCCAGCGCCGATCAGCGCGCCAATCGCCGCCAGCGCCACGGTCAATAAATCAAAACCGGCCGATGGCTTTTGCTCAACACTAACAGTGACCGGTTTCTTGCCTACGCCGCGCAGCCGATTGCGACCAACGACGTATTGGATCAATCCGAGCGTCATGCCAACTCCTGCGGCGCCGAATCCCCAATGCCAACTGTTGTTGGGGTTAAGACCGACGGACACGATGACTCGCTTGAACGCTTCGTGCTGGGCCAGAAAGCCGGTAATGATCGGAGCGAAGAACGCTCCCATGTTGATGCCCATGTAGAAGATCGAAAACCCAGCATCACGACGTTTGTCGGCTTCGCCGTACAATTGGCCCACCATCGCACTGATGTTCGGCTTCAACAGTCCGGTGCCACAGGCGATCAGAATTAGACCCGCATAGAAGTTTGGCAGAGTGTCGATCGCCATCGAATAGTGTCCACAGGCGATCACGATTCCGCCGATGAACACAGCACGACGCGCACCGAGCACCTTATCCGCCAGCCAGCCCCCGATGAGAGGCAGATACCAGACGGATGAGACGTAGGTCGCATAGATCACACCCGCGTATTTTTCGTCGAAGCCGAGTCCGCCTTCGGCGATCGCCTTTGTCATGTAAAGGGTAAGCAATGCGCGCATGCCGTAGTAACTGAACCGCTCCCACATCTCCGTGAAGAAGAGCGTGGACAGTCCGCGCGGGTGTCCGAAAAATCCGCGGTCCATCGACGCGGGTTCGGTGCTGCTTCCGTTGGCGTTAATCGGTGTGCTCATCAGCAAGAGTCCTCAATTCGAGAGACCGAATTACATCCCTGGCTTTCAGCAGAACTGATCGTGGGAAGAGTCGCGAGCATTCAGCCAGAACCGCACAGGGGTGTCAAGCAACAAGAATCAAATCACTCAACAGCTCGGCGTTGGATTACTTGACACCTGGTATGACGATTGGTATTACTTGGTCATGAGTGTCGCAAAGGTCACAGTTTCAATCGACGAGAGATTGATCGAGAAAGTCGACCAACTCGTGAGCGCCAGGGTCTTCAGCAATCGTAGCCAGGCGATTCAAGAGGCGGTTCATGACAAGCTCGATCGAATCGATCGTGGCCGGCTGGCGCGTGAATGTGCGAAACTCGATAAGGACTTCGAACGCAAGTTAGCAGACGAAGGCTTGTCGGCTGAGGCAGGTGAATGGCCAGAATTCTGAGGGGCGATATTTGGTGGGCGCAACTCGACCCCACGGTTGGTCATGAACAGTCAGGACGGCGACCTATCCTCGTCCTAAGCCATGAAGTCTTCAACCTGCGGTCCGGCACCGTGATCGCCGTCGCGTTGACGAGCCAGCCGCAAAAAGCGGGCTTCCCCCTGACGCTGGAGTTATCCTCGACCAACTTGCCAAAAGCGGCCTGGGTAAAGATTAGCCAAATCCGCACCCTATCAACGAAACGTCTCGGCAAGCGAATTGGCCGGGCGACTGAGGAAGAAGTTGAAATGGTCGTCGATGGATTGAACGAGATCATCGGGCTGTGATTGTTTGTCGGTACCAAGACGGAAACGTGGCCAGCCTGCGTTACCCATTGAGCCGCTCAAGTGAAGGAGAGGATCATGCACGACATACACCGAGTGGAGTCTTTCGAAATAGTCGCGCCATACACCCTCCGCGTGGGATTCGAAGACAAGACGGAGCAACTGATTAATTTCGAGCCGACCCTTGCTGGAGAACTGTTTGGGCCTCTGCGCAATTTGTCCGAATTCAACCAAGTTCGGATCGATCCAGAAGTTCACACGCTCGTCTGGCCCAACGGCGCCGATTTCGATCCGGCAACCTTGCATGACTGGCCGCAGTTGGTGGATGCCCTCACGTCTCAAGCCAAGGAGTGGGAATCAGTGCCTGCTTAGGCTCGAATCGAAGGCTCTGGTTGACAGAGCGCTCGGTTGCGGCGTATAAAGCCCCTTAGAAAACGTGGTGAGTTAAGGCGACTTGCGGCCACGTAAAACAAACGGCTAAACAGCATCGGCGAGTTCAAATCGGACGGACCGAAAACTTCAGACGAATTGAAGTCCCGCGTTGTTTAGCGCGGGACGTTTTTATTTTAGATTGAAGATTTTTGATTTTCGATTGGTCTTCTGTTTCGCGTGCTTGCATTGGCACAGGCGGCCCATAAAACACGATCGCAAATCTAGAATCAAAAATCCAAAATAAACAAATGCGGAACTTCAGAGAACTACTCGACTCCGACACCATCCAGGTCTTCGATGGCGCGATGGGCACGATGCTCTATTCAAAGGGCATCTATATCAATCGCTCCTACGATGAACTGAATCTCGTCGCCCCCGATCTCGTGCGCGACGTTCACACTGAATACGTTCGTGCCGGCGCCGACATCATCGAGACGAATACTTACAGCTCAACTTTCCACAAACTTCAGCCCTACGGTCTCGAAGGCAGTCTCCGCGAAATCAACATCAAGGCGGCGCAAATCGCGCGAGAGGCGGCCGGCAACCGCGCGTTTGTCGCCGGCGCCGTCGGGCCGCTCGGCTTGCGGATCGAACCGTACGGACCCACCTCGTTCGACGAAGCCAAGGCGATGTTTACGGCTCAGGTGTCGGCGCTGCTCGAAGGCGGCGTTGATCTGTTTGTGCTGGAAACATTCTCAGACACTTCTGAACTCCATCAGGCAATCAAGGCAGTGCAGGAATTGTGCGACTTGCCGATTGTGGCGCAGATGACGATTCAGATCGACGGCAACACGGTGTTCGGGGCAACTCCCGAATCGTTCACGACTCAACTCGACGAATGGGGCGCCGACGTCATCGGTCTCAATTGCGGCGTCGGGCCGGCGATCGTGCTCAACGCGATCGAAAAGATGCGCCCGGTTACCACCCGCAAGCTCTCGGCGCAGCCGAATGCCGGCTTGCCTCGCGATGTGCAAGGCCGGCAGTTTTACATGTGCTCACCAGAGTACATGGCCGAATACTCGCGACGTATCATCCAGGCCGGCGCCAGATTCGTGGGCGGCTGTTGCGGCACGACTCCGGCGCATATCAAATGGATTGCCGACGCGGTTCGCCAGTTCAGTCCGCGCACTCAGCAAGTCGTAGTCGGCGAAGTGAAAGTGGCGGTGCATGATCTGAAACCGCCGGACGTGACCGTCGTCCCGCCAGAGGAGCGATCGAATTGGTCACGTAAGATCGCCAAAGGTGAATTTGTCACGACTGTCGAAGTCCTGCCACCGAAAGGATGCGACCCCTGGAAGACGCTCGATCAGATTCGCCTGCTGAAGACCGCCGGCGTCGATGGCGTCAACATTCCCGATGGACCGCGGGCGCAGACGCGCATGGGCGCCATGGCCACTGCGATTCTGGTCGAACGCGAGATCGGAATGGAATCCGTGCTCCACTATTGCTGCCGCGATCGAAACCTGCTCGGCATGATGTCGGATTTATTGGGAGCGGCTGCGCTCGGATTGCGGAACTTACTTTTGATTACTGGTGATCCGCCGAAGATGGGGCCTTACCCCGACGCGACCGCAGTATTTGATATCGATGCGATCGGTCTGACAAACATGGTCAACAAGCTGAACCACGGTCTGGATCTCGGCAACAATCCGACCGGCAAACCGACCGCCTTTTCGATCGGTGTCGGCGTCAATCCGGGCGCCGTGAACATGGACGAAGAGCTCAAACGTTTTGAGTGGAAGATCGAAGCAGGCGCCGAGTACGCCATCACCCAACCGGTGTTCGACGTTGAGCAGCTGCGCGAGTTTCTCAAGCGCATCGAGCACTGCCGCATTCCCATCGTCGCCGGCATCTGGCCGCTGGTTTCATTTCGCAATGCAGAGTTTCTGCACAACGAAGTTCCCGGCGTGCGTGTCACGCCTGAGATCATGGAGCGCATGCGCGGCGCTTCAAACATCAGCAAGGAAGCCGGACGCGACGAAGGCTTGAAGATCGCGCGCGAATGTCTGCTGGAAGTCCGCGATCTAATTCAAGGCGTGCAAGTCTCAGCGCCGTTTGGAAATGTGAAGTATGCGCTGGAAGTTTTCAAAGTCCTGCCGGAGTTTGCCACCCAAGAGGAAGCAGCCGCGCCGTGATCGGTTGAGCGAGCACTGTCCGCAAGCCCGACCGTCAGGGAGGGCTGCGCACCGGCGGTGTGATCTGCGGGAGATTTCCCCTCCCAGATAAAACGATCCACCAAAACACACGAAGCAGCGACGGTCTTGTTCGTGCGGCTTCGCGTGACTTCGTGGATCGTTCTGATCGGAGCCGGAGCGTTTCGGTACCTGCTGGCGCTAATACTATGGTGAGTCTTCTCTGCGCGTCCTCGGCGTTCTCTGCGTCTCTGCGGTGAATTCTTTCCTTTATTTACTAAGACTCACCGCAGAGACGCAGAGAGCGCTGAGTTAACGCAGAGAAAATCTAACTTGGTTTCGGTCTAATCAAATACTGTCGAGTAGACACTTCTTCGAGCCGGATATCTTTACCTTATAAGGCGGCTTTGGCAGATACTGAGTCGTTAATTGCACTCCCTTGGCCACGTCTATTCCGCTCTTACCTCCGAGCACTTCATCGGTGATTAGCTCCACCAACTTCAGCGCTTCATCGAGGCCGGAAGAAATTCCGCCGCCGGTGACCACATACTTGCCGTCTTTATTCTTGTTCACGACATATCTCGGGTAACCCCTGACCACTTTGATTTTCTTAAACCTTCGCAAGCAGGAAATAAAAGCCCAGTGCGTCGTCGCCTTATAGCCGTCCAGCAAGCCGGCGCTGGCTAAAAGCAGCGCGCCCTCGCAGACTGAAGTAACGAATTTCGCGCGCTTGCTCTGTTGCCGCAGAAAGTTGAGGAAGACCGGATCGTTCATGCGATCTTTCAAAGCCGTCGGGTAACCGCCGGGCACCCAGAGCATATCGAGTTGAGGACAGCCATCGAACGTTGCGGTCGGAGAGATCGCGACTACCGCGGCCGTCGTCACGGTTGCGGTGGTGGCCGCGACCAGCAAGACCCGCGCGGATTTCTGTTTTGCAGTTTTGGTTTGCCAGGTCTGATTCATCCAGAAAAACATTTCGCAAGGCGCAGCGATGTCCATCAAATCAACCTGGTCATATACAGGGATGCCGATCGTGAAAACTTTTGGTGTGGTCATGAGGTCGATGCTCCTTTGGGAATTGGAAGCATGGCTATAAATATGTCGCCGCTACGCGGCTATGCAAATAGACGATTCTGTTCTCTGTGTGCGTTCTCGCTCTGGTGGCGAGCCCTCGCTTCGATGGTGAGCCCTCCCTCACGGTCGGGCTTCTGACACATCAACCCAGCATTGCCCGCACTGCACCTTCCAATTCCGGATACTGGAATTTAAAGCCGGCGTCGTTGAGTACCTTCCCCGCGACGCGCGTGCTGGAGAGCATCATCTCGTCGGCCATCTCTCCGAACGCCAGACGCGCGGCGAATCCAGGCATGGCCATGAACGTCGGCCGAGACAAAACGCGGCCGAGGGTCTTTGTGAATTCTTCGTTCGTTACCGGATGCGGCGCGACTGCATTGATTGGTCCGCGCAAAGATTCAGTGTGAAGAATAAAGCTGATGGCTGCGACCACGTCATCCATCGCGACCCAGCTTATGACTTGCTTTCCCGATCCAACTTTGCCGCCGAGGCCGAGTTTGAAAGGCCGCAACATCGATCCCATGATGCCGCCGTCTGGCGTGAGAATTACCCCGAGGCGGAGTTTGACCACACGAATGCCCGCTTGCTCAGCCGGCGCGGTCGCCGATTCCCACTGGCGACAAACGCTGGCCAGAAATCCTTCGCCCGGACCGCTGTATTCGTCAACCAATTCGTCGCCACGACTCCCGTAGAAGCCAACCGCGGAGGCGTTGATGAACGTCCTGGGTTTGCGCGAAAGGTTAGCCATCGTCTCGCTCAATAGCCGCGTGCCGTTGACGCGGCTGTCTTTGATGCGACGCTTCTTCTCTTTCGTCCAGCGTCCATCGGCAATCCCGTCTCCAGCTAAATTAATGACTGCGTCCAAGCCTTCGAGGGCCGGCGCGTCGATCGATCCACGATCTGGATGCCATTCAATCTCACCGGACTTGGCCGCCGAACGCACCAGACGCGTGACTTCAGCGCCTTCGGCTTTCAGCTTCGAGACCAGAACCGAGCCCACGAGACCGCTTGCTCCAGCTACTACTATCTTCATGTCTTTGATTTCCATTCCTGGCCTTGCCTCAAACTTGCTAAATCATCGTAAGGCTTTAGCTGGAAAGAGTACTACCAAACATGAATCCTTGCGAAATACGGCATGCTTTTCTTTCGCCTGAAAATCTGTAGAATCCCCGCCTCAATTTTGATTCTGCCACTGTGACGCGCTTCAGAATCTTCGTCTTCATTCTCGCCGGCGTGGCGGTGCTCTGCCTGCTGGGCGTGCGCCCGACGCAGACGCAGTCCGTCCTGCGGCGCATCACTAACACCACCGAAGAAGGCATCAACATCAATCCCTCGATCAGCGGCGACGGGCGCGTCGTCGCTTTTGAATCGACGGAAGACATAGCCGGAGCCGGCGGCGCCGATCACTTCCGCGCCATTCGCGCAAACGTCGCTGTCGATCCGCCAACGTTTTTTCAGATGGGCGGGAGCCGCGCCGTCGCGGCGGCGATTTCGCAGGATGGGTCGCGAATCGCATTCGCTTCCAAGGACGATCCGCTCGGCACAAACCCCGACGGCAACTCTGAAATATTTCTCTTCGACGGCGCGCGGCTGAGTCAGGTGACGAACACATCGCCGGGCGACATTGCGAATCGCGCTACGAATGGAAATTTCCAGCCCTCCATCTCTGACGATGGCCGCTTCATTTCTTTCTCGTCAAACCGCGACCTGGCCGGGCAAAACGCTGACGGCAATCTCGAACTTTTCATCTACGACGCGGTCGCCACGACGTTCACCCAACTTACGAACTCTTCCGGAATCGTCGGCAATAGCGACGCTAAGATTAGCGGCAATGGCGCGAAGGTGGCTTTCGTGCGCGATACCGGCGCGACGCCGAGCGCCCGGCGCGACCTAATGATTCAGGATCGGACTTCCGGTCCAGCCACGGTCATCGGCAGCCAGATTCAGACGCTGCTGCTGACTTACGGACGCGCGATCAGCGATGACGGTACGCGCGTAGTCTATTCCGGAGAAACAGCAACCAATTCGAGTCAGGTTTTTCTTTTCGATGGGCGGGGCGGAAACTCGACGCGTCAGATTACTTCGCTGGGCACGCGCGTCACAGAAGTGCCACTGCATGCGACCATCAGCGGCGATGGTACTCGCATCGCTTTTGCCACGCGCCGGAATTTTAATAGCTTCAACTCCGACGGCAGCGTCGAACTCTATGTACACGATGTTCCGTCGGCGACCTTCTCAAGGATCACGAACGCGCCTTCGACCGCTACCGCGGACGTAGTTTCATCGCTGAACGACGATGGTTCGATCGTCGCTTTCAGTTTCCCGCGCGTGCTCTCGGGCGCGGTCAACGACAGCAGCACCGCCAACAATTCGGAAATCTATGTCACCGCAACTCCCGCGCGGCCCGCTTTCGGCACGCTGACCGTTCTGAATGGCGCGTCGTTCGGCAACGAACCATCAACCACGAAAGCTGTCGCGCCGGACAGCATCGCGGTCGCCCGCGGCGGCGCGCTCGCAAATTCAACCCTCCAACCACAGCGTCTGCCGAACGGAACATTTCCGACCAGCGCCGGCGGCACGACCGTCACGGTCAACGCTCGCCCGGCACAGATCTTTTTCGTTTCGCCGGGTCAGATTAATTTCCTCGTGCCGCCCGCGACCGAGATTGGAACCGCTGACGTGCTCATCACTAACTCTGAGAACTTTCAATCGCGTGGCAGTGTTCCGACGTTGCGGGCGGCGCCGGGCGTGTTTACAAAACCCGGCGACGGAACCGGCGAAGGAATGATTCTGAACAGCGACACGCTTCAGTCAGGCCCGTTCGATCCGACCAGCGGCAACTTGCGTTTGACGATCTTCACTACCGGAGCCCGCAACGCCACGCAGACATTGGTGGTGGTGGGCGGACGCGTCGTCAACGCGGACTCAGTCATCGCATCACCGGACATGCCGGGGCTCGACGAAGTCCGGGTACTGGTGCCGGCGGACTTACGCGGCGCAGGGACAGTCGATCTGTTCGTGCAGTCTGACGGCCGCGCCAGCAACTCCGTCTCAATCACGTTCATCGGCGACGGGACTCGCGATATCCTCATCAACGAAGCCCTCGCCGATCCGCCGGGAAGCGCCGCGATTGATCTCCAGGGCGACGCTAATCACGATGGCATACGCAATTCGAACGATGACGAGTTTGTCGAGTTAGTGAATACGACTTCGCACGACATCAACCTCAGCGGTTACCAACTGCTGACACGCAGTTCAAGCGCGACCACCGACACGCTGCGTCATACGTTCGCAACCGGAACGATTCTTCCCGGATGCTCTGCGTTCGTCGTTTTCGGAGGCGGCACCTTCGATCCGAACAACCCGGCCTTTGCCGGCGCGCAGGTCGTTAAGGCTTCATCAGGCGGCCTGTCGCTGACTAACTCGGGAGCTGTGATCACCCTGCGCGATCAAGCGGCTGGCAACGTTACTCTGTTCACGTATGGCGGATCGACCGGACTGAACGGCGGCGCCAGCCAAGCGCTGACGCGCTCACCTGATGTTACCGGCAGCTTTGTCCTGCATCAGTCTGCGACCGGCAGCGGCGGCGAATTATTCAGTCCCGGCACGCGCGTGGATGGGACGCCGTTTACGGCTTGTCCGCCAGTAGTGCGCGTCGATGTTTCGCCTGCTTCAGCGACGATCTTCACCGGCGTGCATCAACAGTTCACCGCGCGCGCCTTTGACGCCGGCAATCACGAAGTGACGGGCGTCATCTTCACGTGGCAATCGAGCAGTACTTCGGTCGCTACGATTGACCAGAATGGCCTGGCCACTGGCGTCGGCCCAACCTCCACAGAAATCCGAGCTACCGGCCGCGGCGTCACGTCGGCACCGGCAAGCCTCACGGTGCAGGACATTCCGCGCGTGCTGACGAGCGTCAGTGTCTCGCCCGCTACGGCAACGATTCCGGCAACCGGCGCGCAGCAGTTCACTGGCCACGGCTTCGATCAATTTAACAACGAGATCGTTGGTCTCACCTTCACGTGGGAATCGACCAACACGAGCGCCGCCACGATTGATTCGACCGGTTTGGCTACTGGAATCAGCCAGGGGCAAACAACTATCAAAGCGACTTCGCAGAGCATCACTGGAACTGCGACGCTCAACGTGACGCCGCCGACCATAGTCATCAATGAAGCGCTCGCGGCTCCGCCTACCGGAACTGACGGCGACGCGAATCACGACGGCGTGCGCAGTTCGAGCGATGACGAGTTCGTAGAGTTAGTTAACTCGACGGGCGCCGGAATCAGCATCGCCGGCTGGACGGTTCGCACGCATTCGACCAGCAGCACGACAGAGACCACCCGGCACACGTTTGTTGCGGGGACGACTGTGCCGGCAGGCGAGGCGATGGTTGTCTTTGGCGGCGGAACTTTCAGCCCCACCGATCCGGCGTTTGGTTGCGCTCAAGTCGTGAAGGCTTCGTCGGGCGGCCTTTCGCTCACGGACTCCGGGCTGACGATTCTCATTCGCGATGGATCGGGCAATCTAGTCACTCAGTTTTCTTACGGCGGGTCGACTGGGTTGGACGGCGGCAACTCTCAATCGCTGACGCGCTCGCCGGACGTCACCGGAAGCTTTGTGCAACACACTAGCGTCAGCGGCGCGCGAAAGTTTTCGCCGGGCCTGAAGGTTGACGGCACGCCCTTCGGCAATTGCCCGGGTCACCCAGCGAGCGTGACGATCGCGCCGCCATCAACCAGCATCAACGTCGGGCAGACGACTCAGTTCACCGCCCAGGCTTTCGATCAGTTCGGCCGCGCGATGATCGGAGTGACGATTAACTTCGCGTCGGACAACACCACTGTCGCGACGGTCGATTCCACCTCGACAAATCCGGGCACCAGCATCGCGACCGGAACGGTCGGCGCGCATAATCCCGGCACGACGCACATCACCGCAATCGCGACCGATGGAACGACGACCGCCAACAGTAGTCAGGCAACCCTGACTGTGGCCGGCCCATCGTTGACAATCAACGACGTGACCTTGGACGAAGGCAACTCTGGCCCGACCACGTTCACGTTCGTTGTCAGCCTGAATCAGCCGGCGCCGACGGGCGGCGTAACTTTCAATATCGCCACGCAGGATGGCACGGCCACGGTCGCTGATAACGATTACGTCGCGCGCAGTCTTGCCACGCAGACAATTCCGGCTGGTCAGCAAACTTACAACTTCGCGGTCACAGTCAGCGGTGATGTGAATATTGAGCCGAACGAAACTTTCTTTGCGAATGTGACGAATGTCACTGGCGCAAGCGTCGGCGATGGTCAGGGACTGGGAACGATTTTGAATGACGATAGCCCGTCGCTCAGCGTCAGTGACGTTTCCGCAAACGAAGGCAACAGCGGAGCAACCGTTTTCGGGTTCACCGTCACGTCAACGTTACCAGCGCCGGCGGGCGGAATAACTTTCGATATCGCCACGCAAGACAGCGCCGCGACGTCCGCCAGCGGCGACTATGTCGCGCGCAGCCTGACGGGCCAGACGATTCCCGCCGGCCAAACAACTTACACATTCAACGTGACTGTTAACGGCGACACCCTCGTTGAACTTAATGAAGCGTTCTTTGTCAACATTTCAAATGTTTCTGCTAATGCGTCTGTTTCAGATAGTCAGGGGTTGGGAACTATTCAGAATGACGACACGCCGTTGTTGGCGGTTAGCCAGGTTTACGGCGGAGGCGGCAACACTGGAGCAACCTTCAAGAATGATTTCATTGAGCTCTGCAACCGAGGAACCACGACAGTCGATTTCTCGATCACGCCTTATTCGGTGCAGTACGCCAGCGTAAGCACTGGCTCAAGCGGTAACTTTGGCACTGATAAGACCAACCTCACTTCGGGAACGATGGCGCCTGGAAAATACTTCCTTATTCAAGAGGCGGTCGGCAGCGGCGGAACTACGAACCTACCGACTCCCGACACCACTGGCACTATTGCGCTGACCGCAGGTTCCGGCAAGGTCGCGCTTGTCTTAGGCACGACGGCGCTGTTGCCGGCAAACACTTGCCCGGGCGACGACGGTTCGTCGCCTTTCAACGCGAGCAATTCGAGCATCGTTGACTTCGTCGGCTATGGCAACACTCCAACCACTACGGGACACTGCTATGAAGGAAGCGGACCAGCGACCGCGCCATCGAATACGACTGCCGACTTCCGAAAAGCCGGCGGCTGCGTAGATACAAATGACAACGCGGCAGATTTTCTTGTCGCTCCGCCCAACCCGCGCAACAGTAGTTCGCCGGTGGGAGACTGTAAGCCGGACATCACCATCAACGACGTGACGGTGACGGAAGGCGACACCGGAACGAAGACCGTCGATTTCACGGTTGCGCTGTCGGCTGCCAGTGCGCAAACAGTGACGGTGAACTACGCAACCGCCGATGGCACCGCGACCGCTGGATTGGATTATCAAACAGCGACTGGCACAGTTAGCTTTGCGCCCGGCGAACTTAGCAAGCCCATCACGATCACGATCATTGGCGACACGCTGGACGAGGCGAACGAAACCTTCTTCGTTAATCTTTCGACCCCGGTGAATGGGGTGATTGTAGACAATCAGGGTCAGGGAACAATCAACGACAACGATCCCACTCCGTCACTCTCCATCAACGATGTTTCCGTGACCGAGGGCGATAGCGGAACCACGCCGGCCACCTTCACGGTGACGCTCTCTGCCGCCAGCAGCTTTACGGTGACGGTGAACTACGCGACCGCTGATAACACGGCCGGTAGTGACTATCAATCAACCAGCGGCTCGCTCACTTTCAATCCTGGCGAGACCACAAAACCGGTGACGGTTTTGGTTAATGGCGACACCACGTTCGAACAGAACGAAACGTTCTTTGTGAATCTGAGCGGCCCGACGAGCGCAAGCATTCTGGATGGTCAGGGTGTGGGCACGATCACTAACGACGATCCGGTTCCACCGACGCCGACGCTCTTCATCAGTGATGTCAGCATCGCCGAAGGCAACAGCGGAACCTCGACCGCTACTTTCACGGTCACGCTATCGCCTGCCAGCGGCAATACCGTCACAGTCGATTTCGCCACCGCCAATGGCACGGCAAACATTGGCGGGAATGACTATCAGTCGGCGACGAATACACTCACGTTCAATCCGAGTGACACGAGCAAGCCGATCAGCGTCACCATCAACGGCGACACGCTAGTCGAGCCGGATGAAACCTTCTTCGTCAACTTAACCAACGCCACCGGCGGAGCGGCGATCGGCGACGTGCAAGGCCAGGGCACGATTCAGAACGACGACACAGCGGCGGTTGTGATCAGCCAGGTCTATGGCGGCGGCGGTAATTCCGGCGCGACGTTCAAGAACGACTACATCGAACTCTTTAATAGGAGTACTACGACCGTAAATTTCGCGGTAACGAATTACTCGTTACAGTACGCATCGTCAACCAGCAACTTCGGCTCAAGCGCCGCTACAAATAAGTTTGATCTCGTATCCGGCACAGTCGGCCCTCACCAGTATTTTCTCGTCCAATTGGTAGCAGGAGCGAGCGGTGCAGACCTGCCGACCGCGGATGCCACGGGCGGCATTTCAATGGCTGCGTCCGCAGGCAAGGTAGCGCTCGTGCGCGGAACGACCGCGCTGGCAGCCGCAACCTGTCCATCCGATCCTAACATCGCCGATCTCCTGGGATACGGAACCGGACCAAATTGCTTCGAAGGATCGGGAACCGCGGCGGCGCCCGGCAACACCACCGCAGACTTTAGGAAACTCGGCGGCTGCCAGGACACGAATGACAATACATCTGACTTTCTCGTGTCGGCCCCGAACCCGCGCAATAGCAGTTCGCCGCTAAACGATTGCGCCGCGGCAGATCTTGTGATCACTAAGACGGACTCGCCCGATCCGGTGACCACCGGATTTGATGTGACCTACACGATCACTGTTACGAACAATGGGCCCGCCAGCGCGCAAACCGTGCTCGTGACTGACAACCTGCCCGGCACGGTAACCTTTGTCTCCTGCGTTTCAACCGGTTTCGGCGTCTGTGGCGGCACCGGCAACAACCGCACGACAACATTCTCATCTCTGGCCGGCGGCGCGTCCGAAACTATCACTCTGGTAGCGACAGCTAACGGCGCCGCTGGTTTGACCATTGACAATACGGCCACCGTAGGTTCAATCGCGTCCGATCCAAACTCGGCTAACAACACTGCGACCGCGACTACTACCGTACAGGCGGCTTCACCATCGCCCTCGCCATCTCCATCACCGAGTCCGTCGCCATCACCGTCGCCGACCCCTACGCCGCTGGTCGATATCAGCCAGGTCTACGGTGGAGGTGGCAACTCGGGTGCTACTTATAGGAATGACTTTGTCGAGGTCTTTAACCGCGGCCACGCGAGCGTTGATATTTCAGCCTGGTCCGCGCAATACGCCTCCGCCACTTCAACGACCGGCTCGTTCGCCGTTACCAACCTTTGCGCTTCGACGACTCCCGGTACGTGTACTCTCGCGGCCGGACAGTACTTCCTGGTGAAACTTGGCGGCGGCGGTGGCGGCACGACTGATCTTCCCGCGCCGGATGCGACCGGCACAACAGACATGGCTGCGACCGCAGGCAAAGTTGCTCTAGTCACCAATCGCACGGCCTTGAGCGCTGTCGGATGTCCGACCACCTCAGCCGGCGTGGTTGATTTCGTTGGTTATGGCACGACTGCGAACTGTTTCGAGGGCACGGGGTCAACGTCTGTTCCGAGCAACACCAACTCGGTTCTCAGGAAATTGAACGGCTGCCAGGACACGGATGACAACGCCGCGGATTTCGCAACGGGGGCTCCGAATCCGCGCAACACTGGTTCACCGCTGAACGATTGTAGCGCACCGTCGCCATCGCCCAGTCCAAGCCCGAGTCCGTCGCCGTCACCATCACCGAGTCCAAGCCCAAGTCCGTCGCCATCGCCGAGTCCAAGCCCAAGTCCATCGCCTTCTCCGTCTCCGTCGCCGAGTCCTAGTCCATCACCGACGCCGACGCCGACAATTACATCGCCGATTGCAATTAGCGAGTTCCGTACGCGTGGACCGAGCGGTGCCAGTGATGAATTCGTGGAGCTTTACAACAACAGCGACAGTCCTTTCGACGTGAGCGGTTGGAAGATTCGCAGCTCAAGCAGCGGTGGCACCGTTACCACGCGCGTTACCATCGCCGCCAGCACGATCATTCCGGCGCGCGGACATTTCCTGGCCACCAGCAACAGTAACTATAGCGGTGCGACCGTAGGCGATCAGACCTATTCGGCGGGCATCGCTGATGATGGTGGCGTCGCAATTACTGACGCGACGGACGCAATCTCGGATCAGGTCGGCATGAGTACGGGGTCCGCTTACAAGGAAGGCACAGTGCTGGCGCCCTTCAGCGCGAGCAACGTTACGGATCGCAGCTACGAGAGAAAGCCGGGCGGCTCGTCGGGAAGTACGCAGGACACCAACGATAACTCGAACGACTTTCAAGTAATAACGCCGAGTCTTCCGCAGAACCTGAGTAGTCCTCCGACGCCGGGACCCTCGCCTAGCCCAAGTCCTTCTCCGTCGCCTTCACCGTCGCCTTCTCCCAGTCCGAGTCCGTCTCCATCTCCGTCGCCTTCGCCGAGCCCGAGTCCATCTCCATCACCGAGTCCGACGCCAACGCCTGCGCCAGGAGCAATCGTAGTCAGCCAGGTCTATGGTGGTGGTGGAAACAGTGGGGCACCGCTACAGAACGATTTCATCGAGTTGTTCAATCGTGGCGGCACCGCAGTGGATGTCACCGGCTGGTCGGCTCAGTATAATTCAGCCACTGGAACGGGTGCTTTTCAGGTAACGCCGATCTGTCCAACCGGGCCTTGTTTGATTCCTGCGGGCGGATACTTCCTGGTAAAGGAAGCAAGCGGCGGCGCGGTAGGCAGTGCGTTCACGGCCGACGTCACTGGCATAATCGCCATGAGCGCGACCGCCGGGCGAGTTGCTCTCGTGTCCAGCACTACACCGCTCAACAGCACTACTTGTGCAACGTTGCTATCAGGCTCGATAGATTTCGTTGGTTACGGAAGCACCGCGAATTGTTTCGAAGGCGCCGGCCCGACGGCTGCGCCTAGCAATACGACCGCGGTGCTGCGTGGCAACAACGGCTGCACTGACGCTAATGTCAACTCGACCGACTTCGCGACTGGCGCGCCGAATCCGCGGAACACGGCCACTGCCACGAGCCAATGCCCGGGCACGATAGCTCCGCCTGACGGAGGGTCTCAGTTAGCTTGGATTGGTATATCTGGTTCCGTGGTTGGAACGTCGGATGGCAACGCACACCCGGGACGGCGCCTAGCGAACCACGCCACTCGAAGGACTGGAAGCGCTGGCGTACAGCCGCCGCGGCATTCGCCCTGAAAGGTAAGCCAAACGTCCCGCTTCGATTGCGAGCTTCATCGCTTCGGCCATCTTCGCAACATCTTTCGATTCAGCTATCGCCGTGTTCATCAGCACCGCATCGGCGCCGAGTTCCATCGCGATCGTCGCGTCGCTCGCGGTGCCGACGCCAGCGTCCACGATGATCGTCGCGTCCGGGAGTTGCTCGCGCATGATGCGCAGGTTGGTAGGATTCTGCACCCCGAGTCCCGAACCAATCGGCGCAGCCAGTGGCATCACTACCGGACATCCCGCGTCCAAAAGTTTCTTCGCCATGATCAAGTCATCGCTAAAGTACGGCAGCACGATGAAGCCTTCCTTAACCAGCGTGCGCGCGGCTTCCAAAGTCTGTTCGTTGTCAGGAAAGAGCGTGGTCTGATCGCCAATGACTTCCAGCTTGATCCATTCCGTGTTCAGAGCCTCGCGCGCTAAACGCGCAGTGCGCAGGGCTTCGTCCGCGGAATAGCAACCAGCCGTGTTCGGCAGAATCTGTAAAGACGGATCCAGATGATCGAGAAACGATTCCGTGCTTCGATCCAGAGGCACGCGACGCACGGCAACGGTCACCATCTCGGCGCCCGACGCGCGATGCGCGGCCTTCATTTCTTCGTAACTGCGATACTTGCCCGTGCCGATAATCAATCGTGAGTGAAATGGATGGCCGGCGATTTCAAAATGATCAGTTAACGCTGCTGCTGCGGTAGACATGAATACAAACTTCCTTTGCTAAAAGCTTACGACGACTCTACACCTGACTGATTGAAACCAGAAACCGCTCAAATACGCACGGATTCCTGCCTTCTGCTTACTGCCTCCTGCCTCCTGCCTCCTGCCTACTGCCTTCTGCCTACTGCAGTTCCGCCGCCGACGAAATGAACAATCTCGATCCGGTCGCCATCCGCAAGCATCGTCGCTGGCCATTGGTTACGGCGCACCACCTTTTGATTCAACTCGATCGCCACGCGTTCCGGCGCCAGCGACAGTTCGTTTACCAACTCGCTTAGCTTCAGTTCGTCGGCAACCTCGCGTGCTTCACCGTTGATTTGAACTCGCAATTTCGGTTCTCCAAGAGTTCAGAGTTCAAGCTTCAGCTTGTTCTTGGCTGGCAGCCTGAAGGCTGAACTCTAAACTGGTCGAATTCACGCCGGCAGGACCACACGGCGCAGCTCGGCCGTCTCTCCATCGGCCTCGGCGCGCAACAAGATCGCCGCGCGGCCAGTGTCAAACGCCGGCAGCGCCGCAAATATTAACGCCACGCCATGCTTGTCGGTGATTGAGAACGTCGACGCCGGCTTAAAGCTGGTACCGAGAGTTTTCAAAACGACGCGAGCCCTGGACACGGGCGCTTCGCCATCGCGAGAAGCACGGCTCACCTGCACGCGCAGAGTTATAAAGTCGCCGGCGCGCAGTTCCCTTTCTTCCAGCAGCGCCACCCGCAGAGAGCTGTCCACCTCCGGCGCTACGAAAATCGGAAAGCGATCTGGCGAAACGCTGGCTACGTCGGATCTAACTCCTCCAGATGCCTCCTCTTTCTCGACTGCCTTACTCTCAGTAGTCGCCGGCGGCCCGGGCGCGGGACTTTCCGCCTTCTTGTCTGGCGCCGCTTTCGCTGTGGGCGCGCGTTCGCTCATGCGCTTCAGGTCCTCGAGGCGGCCGGAGTGCAAGGCGGCGCAGATCAGTTTGTGTTGTCGCTGAATCCGTTCGGCGAGGGTCGCTTCGTCAAAGCCCGCCGCGATTAGATCGTCATAGGGCGCGCGCTTGCTGGCCAAAATCGCGCCGCCGACGTAAACGAGCGAAAGGATTATCGGCGTCTCGAGACCTTTGTCTTCGGTCTGAACGTGGTAAACCACGCCTTCATGCGGGACGTCTGTGTTGTAGCCGGTAAGCACTGTGGTTTCAAACCGCGTCTCAACTCGGACGCTAATCGAGCAGACCAAGCAGGGCAACTCGAACGTTAACACAACGATTTTTCCACGGTCAATCTCGATCTGTTTCTTGACCACATATTGAGATAGGAGCAGCTTGACACTCTCTGATCCATCCCCTACGATTCGCTTGTACAATGATTCTCAAGCTGAGTGTGCGCTATCGACTGGGCGCTGGTGCGTGGGCGCAGACGCTTCCGATTAAAGAACGATGAGACTGATGGACTACCTGCCGGTGCTGTTGATGTTCGTCGTGGCGGCGGGGTTTGCGGTAACGTTCATCACGCTGTCTCAGTTTGTCGGCCAGCGCAAACGCACGCGCACGAAACTGATGCCGTACGAATGCGGCAAGGATCCGGTCGGTTCGGCGCACGAGCGTTTCTCGGTCAAGTTCTATTTGATCGCGATGATCTTCATCCTGTTCGATATTGAAGTCATCTTCCTGATCCCCTGGGCCGTGGTTTTCAAAAGACTTGCCAGCCCCGAGTACGGCCTGCGCAATCTTGTCTATTTCGAGATGCTAATCTTCATCGCATTGCTCGCGGCCGGTTTGATTTACGTGATTAAGAAAGGCGCGTTCGACTGGACTGAGAGCGCGCGGCGCGAGGCCCAGGCGGAAGGGCAAGTGCTCGAAAGGGTTGTACAGAACCGCGCGCGGTAGCGAGCGGGTGAATGCCGGCAACATGGCACCCCAGCGGGGCTGCCCCGCCGGGGACCCCGCGATGCCGGCGCTCCAATATGGGACTCGAAAATACCATCGCCGACGCACTGCCTGAGATTTTAACGACTCAGCTTGATTCGCTGATCAACTGGGCGCGCAAGTCTTCTCTGTGGCCGGCAACTTTCGGTTTGGCGTGCTGCGCGATTGAGATGATGAACGCCACGTCGTCGCGTAACGATCTCGCCAGATTCGGCGCGGAAGTTTTTCGCGCCTCGCCGCGGCAGGCTGACGTAATGATCGTTTCCGGGCGCGTGTCCCGCAAGATGGCGCCGGTACTGCGCCGCATCTACGATCAAATGCCTGAACCGAAGTGGGTAATCTCGATGGGCGCGTGCGCGACGTCCGGCGGGGTTTTTGACAACTACGCCATCGTTCAGGGCGTGGACAAGATCGTGCCAGTCGATGTCTACATTCCCGGTTGTCCGCCGCGGCCAGAGATGCTGATCCACGCGGTCATGATGCTGCAAGAGAAGGTAATGAAAGAATCGGTTCGCGATCGCCGGGACGCTCCCGATGAAGAAGCGCGCGAGGCCATGACGCCCGGTACGCTGCCGGTCACCGACGGCTCGACTGTTCAAGGCGCTGGAACTGCGGACTCGCGTCCTTACACGATCGCTTCCAGACACGAGAAGCGACGATCGTTCTGAGAAGAGTGAAAGCCAGTGGCAACGACTGAAGCACGAACTGAAGATTCGCGAGAAACCAAAACGCCGTCGCTGATCGCGGCGGCGTTTCAGCGTGAGCATCCCGAGTGGATAGGCGAGATTGTCGAGGCGCTCGGCGAGACCACAATCACCATCGCCCGCGAACACCTTGTCGCTGCTTGCGAATTTCTCAAGCAGACCCCGAGCTTCGAGTTCAACTTTCTCGCCGACCTGTGCGGGTCCGATCGCGGGCCGGAAGAAGAGCCGCGCTTCGAAGTCAATTACCACTTATTCTCGACCACAAAGCACCATCGCCTGCGCCTCAAGGTTTTGCTGAACGAAGACGATGCTCACGTGCCGACCGTAAGCGGCGTGTGGCGCACGGCGAACTGGCACGAGCGCGAAACGTACGATTTGCTGGGCGTTATTTTCGACGGCCATCCCGATCTGCGTCGCATCCTTTTGCCCGACGATTGGCAGGGCCACGCGCTCAGAAAAGATTTTCCGTTGCGAGGTTACGAGCCGTACAGCTTGAAATAGAGTGTCTATTCCCCTCCCTTTGGGAGGGGTTAGGGGAGGGCGCGAAGCGTGAGCCGACAAGCCCTCTCCCCAACCCTCTCCCAGAGGGAGAGGGAGCAAGAAAACACCGACTGAAGTCTGTGCCACAGAAAAGATGAGCACCGCCGTAAATCTTCCGCCGCAATTCGAGGTCGTCGATCGTCCGCTCGACACACAGATGACGATCTCGATGGGGCCGCAGCACCCTTCCACGCATGGCGTGCTGCGACTTGAACTCGTGCTCGACGGCGAGATGGTGGTCCGGGCGATTCCCGACATCGGCTATCTCCACACCGGCATGGAGAAGCTGTTCGAGTACAAGAAATATCAGCAAGGCATCGTCATCACTGACCGCATGGATTACCTGAATCCGCTGGGCAACAACCTGGCTTATGTGTTGGCGGTCGAAAAGCTTCTGCAAATCGAAATCCCGGAACGCGCGCAAACAATCCGCGTCCTGATGTGCGAACTGCAGCGCATCGCTTCGCATCTGGTTTGGCTCGGCACGCACGCGCTTGATCTCGGCGCCATGACGGTTTTCTTCTATACCTTCCGTGAGCGGGAAAAGATTCTGAATCTGATCGAAGCTGCGTCGGGCGGGCGGCTGACGCCTTCTTACTTTCGCATCGGCGGTTTGATGATGGACTTGCCGTCAGGGTTCGAGCGGCGAGTCAAACAGTTTCTGGATGGCTTTCCAAAAGCGCTCGACGATTTCAAGAAGCTGATTACCGGAAACCGAATTTTCCAAAAGCGCACGCAGGGCGTCGGCTTTATCTCAAGCGAAGACGCGATTGACTGGGGATTGTCGGGGCCCAGCTTGCGCGGCAGCGGCGTCGCGCTCGACATTCGGCGGGCTAATCCCTACACGAGCTACGAAAAATATGATTTCGAGATCGTGACCGAAGCGGACGGCGACGTCTGGGCGCGTTATCTGGTCCGCATGCGCGAGATGAAAGAGTCGCAAAAGATCGTCGAGCAGGCGCTGTCGCGTCTGAAGCCAGGCCCGGTGAAGGCCGATGCGCCGAAAGTCGTGCTTCCCGATCGCGAAGCGATGAAGACGCACATGGATGCCCTAATTCATCACTTCCTGATCATCGCCGAAGGATTTGATGTTCCGGCTGGTGAAGTCTACCTCCCGATCGAAGGTTCGAAAGGCGAACTTGGCGTTTACATAAAGTCCACCGGCGGACCAAAGCCTGCGCGGGTGCATTTTCGCGGTCCAAGTTTTGTGAATCTTTCGGCGCTGCCGCACATGTCGCACGGCGCGATGATCGCGGACATCGTCGCGATTATCGGATCGCTGGATATTGTGCTCGGAGAAATAGATCGTTGAGTGATGTCCGACAAACTTCAGTTTGTCGCTTAATAGTATCGCTAGAACTAACGACAAACTAAAGTTTGTCGGACAGACAATGAGCCAGCAGCTAACACAAATCGCTCGCTTATCCCAACCGGTGCAGATGCCGGATGAGATCGCGACCTTCTCGCCTGAGATCGAGGCGGAAATTGATCGCCATCTGGCCAAGTATCCGGTGATGCGTTCGGCGATTCTGCCTTTGATGTTCATCGTACAGCGCGAACGCGGCTATCTGGATCCGCCGGGAGTTTCTTATCTGGCGAAGCGTCTGAACCTGCGCATCACCGACATCTGGGAGGTGGCGACGTTCTATTCGATGATCTACACGAAGCCCGTCGGCAAATATCACATCCAGATATGCAAAACCCTTTCGTGCAAGCTGCTTGGCGAAGGAAAGATCACCGAACATGTTTACCGGAAACTGGGAATCAAGCCGGGTGAGACTACCGCCGACGGAAGATTCACTCTGTCTCTGGTCGAGTGCCTCGGTTCGTGCGGCACCGCGCCGATGTTTCAGATCAATTTCGATTATCACGAGAACCTGACACTGGATAAAGTCGATCAGATTCTGGATTCATTAACGTAATACGTGTTCACGATTAACTAACTCATGTTTATTGGCGCCATCGGATGTGAACCACTTCAGCTCAGGCGAGTTCATCTCGAGAACTCGCGGACGCTCGACGTGTATCGACGCAACGGTGGGTACGAGGCGATCAAGAAGGTTCTTGATTCGATGGCGCCAGACGATGTGATTTCTGAGGTGAAGAAGTCCGCCTTACGCGGACGTGGAGGCGCGGGTTTCCCGACCGGAATGAAATGGAGTTTCGTGCCGAAGGATTCGCCGAAAGAGAAATACGTCGTCTGCAACGCTGATGAATCCGAGCCGGGCACGTTCAAGGATCGGTACTTGATGGAGCGCGATCCGCACATGCTGATCGAAGGTATCCTGATCGCGGCTTACGCGCTCAACGCTAAAGTCAATTACATCTACACGCGCGGCGAATACAAGTACCTGATCGACATCATGGACGTCGCCCTGGCGGAAGCACGCGCCGCCGGGCTAATCGGAGACCAAATCCTGGGAAGTGATTTCTCCTGCGAGATTTACACCCACACCGGCGCCGGCGCTTACATCTGCGGCGAAGAAACAGCGCTGTTGAGTTCGCTGGAAGGCATGCGCGGTCATCCACGCATGAAGCCTCCCTTCCCTGCTATCTCCGGTCTGTACGCTTCGCCGACGGTCGTCAACAACGTCGAAACGCTGACCGCCGTGCCCGACGTCATCAAGATGGGCGGCGAGGCCTATCAGAAACTCGGCACTGAGAAGAGCGGTGGCACAAAGCTTTGGGCAGTCTCAGGCCACGTCAATCAGCCCGGCGTTTATGAATTGCCGATGGGCTATGACGACATGGAAAAGTTCATCATGGAAGACTGCGGCGGCATTGCTAACGGCAAGCAGTTGAAGGCCGTGATCCCCGGCGGCTCGTCCGTCTACATCATGCGTGCAGATCAAATCATCGGTAAAGATGTGCGCATGGATTACGAAGGTCTGGTGGCGGGCGGTTCGATGGTTGGCTCCGGCGGCTTCATTGTCATGGATGAGACGGTCGACATATTTGAATCGACCAAGAACCTGACAGAGTTCTACAAACATGAATCGTGCGGCTGGTGTACGCCCTGCCGTGAAGGCACCGACTGGCTGGTGAAGATTTTCAAGCGCATCGAAGGTGGCGGCGGCCGTCCGGAAGACGCAAAGCTGTTATTGGATCTGTGCGACAACATCGAAGGCAAATCGTTTTGCCCGCTCGGGGACGCTGCGGCCTGGCCGATTCAGTCGGCGGTAAAGAGATTTCCGGAAGATTTTGAGAAACATTTATCGAAAAACAATTAACCACAGAGGGCACAGAGGAAGAACATTCAAATCAGCTAAGTCCTTTTTTCTTTCTCTCTCAATGTTTTCTCTGTGTCCTCTGTGGTAAACGATCTGATGTCAACTGAACTAATCAAAGTCACCATCAACGCCAAAGACTTTCAGGTGCCCAAGGGCGCGCGCCTGATCGACGTGTGCCGCGAAAACAGTTTCGACATCCCGTCGTTTTGCTACTACGCCGACCTGGCTTTACAGGCATCGTGTCGCATGTGCCTGGTCCGCATTGAGAAGATGCCGAAGCTGCAAACCTCCTGCACGATCATTTGCACCGACGGCATGGTGGTCACGACGCAGAGCGAAGAGATTGAGAAAGCCCAACGGTCCATGGTGGAGTTCCTGCTTGCTAATCACCCACTCGATTGCCCGGTCTGCGATCGCGGCGGCGAGTGCGAATTGCAGGAGATGGCTTTCGACTGGGGGAATCTCGAAGAACGTTTTACCGAAAAGAAAAACTACCATCCGGAGAAATATCTTTCCCCGATGGTCGCAAACGATCCGCAGCGCTGCATCCTCTGCAAGCGTTGCACGCGCGTCTGCGACGAATGGATGGGTGAAGACGCTATCGAAGCCGGCAATCGTGGCGCGAACACGGTCATCGGCACCTACGGTGACTGGCTGAATTGTTCGCAGTGCGGCAACTGCATCGAGGTCTGCCCCACTGGAACTCTGCTCGACGGAACCTATCGTCATCAGGCCCGGCCGTGGGAACTGACGCAAACCGTGTCGACCTGCACGTATTGTTCTGATGGCTGCCAGATGTCGCTCGGTTCGCGCAGCGGCGAACTCATGCGCATCGTCGCGCGCGACCGCTACGTCAACGGACTGAACGGCGAGTTCCTCTGCATCAAGGGCCGCTTTGGCCACCCATTCGTCAATCACGAAAAGCGAATCCGCACGCCGCTGATTCGTTACAAGAAAGGCGGCCGACTGATTCCCGCAACCTGGGACGAAGCAATTCGCTTCACTGCGCAGAAACTCGATGCTGTGGTCACAACCCACGGAAACAATTCCTTGGCTGTGGTCGGCAGCCCGCGCCTCACGAACGAGGCGCTGTATTGTCTGCGAAAGTTCGCGACCGAAGTCGTCGGAACGGAGAACTATGCAGTTGCGGACGCGTTCAGCTTGAAACCGTTCTTCGAAAATCTTGGCGGCCCGCTGGCTACACATCACGACATTCGCCACGCGAAGACGATCGTTTTGATCGGAGGCGAGCCTGAAGAGTTGCAGCCGCTGACCGGAAAACAGATTCGTCAAGCAGTACGCAATGGTGGCGCGAAGTTCATTCTCATCAATGCGCGGCCGATTCGTTTGCGCGAGCAGGCGGCCCAGTTCATTCACATCCGACCCGGAACGGAAGACGCAGCCGCGCTCGCGCTGGTGGATGCCGGCTACGATTCTCTGGCCGCGCGAAAGATGGGCGTTGACGCCGCCGAACTCGACTCTGTTCGTCGAGCCATTATCGAAACCGAGGGCGATGTCGTCGTAATGTTCGGCGGCGAGTTAAGCGCATCAGCACAGACGGTCATGGCTCAGCTTCCTTATGTCTTTTCGGGCGAAGGGCGTCGCGTGCTGCTGCATCCGCTGCCTCTCTTCAATAACAGCGTAGGCGCGCACGACATGGGGATGAACGGCAAGAGCGCGAATGAGTTGCTCAATGCCGCAGGCGAATCGATTCACGCGATGTATGTGGCGGGGAGTTTTCTCCCGGGTGATCAGCGAGACGCGCTGGGCAAACTTGATTTTCTGGTGGTGCAGGAACTGTTCGAAACGGACACGACAGCATTTGCCGACGTTGTCTTGCCCGCGGCTTCGTTCGCTGAAGTTGACGGCACGTTCACGAACAACGATGGGTTTGTCCAACGCGTGCGCAAATCGATCGATCCGGTGCATCAAGCGAGACCAGATTGGCTGATCACGGCGCAGCTTGCGAAAGAACTCGGAGTTGATTTTGGATTCGAAGCGTCGGCCAGCGCTGTCTTCCGCGAAATCGCTGGGCGCGTTGCGGCATATGCCGACCTGCGCTATCCGCTTTTGAAGGACGAAAGCCAACCCGTTTCTGTGAAGCACGCGATTGCGCCAAAGCACGATCTTTCAAATGAGATCGCGGCTATCACCCGCGCAGTCGAAGGACTTAGCGACGACGGTGAGAAATTTGGCAGCACGCCCCCGGTCGGACACGAGCTGTTCAAGCTGGGAACGTTGACGGACAAGGTGCCGCAGTTTCATCTGCTGGCCGCCGGCAATCCGAAGCCCGAGACGTTTGCGATTTCGCCGCTCTATCAGATCACGATCGATGAAGGACTGAAGCGCGCGCCGGCGGTTGCGTAAGTTGGAATTGCCACAGAGGCCGGAGAGACGCAGAGAAAGAAAAAGCATTGGCCACAGATAAACACAGATTTTCACGGATAAGGCCTAAGCAGTTTCGATCTGTGTCTATCCGCGTTCATCCGTGGCTCGTTCTTGCTATCTCTCTGTGACTCTGTGTCTTTGTGGCTGAAGTTAGTATGGAAGATCTGAAACAAGTCGTCTTTTTGCTGATCGGTATTCTCGTCGCCTTCACCGTCGTGATGACGATGGTCGCGTACACGGTTTTGGCTGAGCGTCGCGTATTGGGATTCATCCAGGGGCGTTTAGGACCAAATCGCGTCGGCTATGGTGGCTTCCTCCAACCGTTCGCCGATCTGCTCAAGTTCATCCTTAAGGAAGACATCGTCCCCGATAAATCGACGCGCTTTGTTTACTTTCTCGCGCCAGTAATCGCTACGACCGCCGCGTTGATGACGATCGTGGTTTATCCCTTCGGGCCGGAGATCCATCTACCGTGGCTCGGGACGATTCATCTGGTCATTGCCCGATTCGATGTAGCGCTGCTTTACGTTCTCGGGGTTACGTCCGTCGGCGTCTATGGCATCGCGCTCGCCGGTTGGTCGTCGAACAACAAATACAGCTTGATGGGCGGACTGCGTTCATCCGCGCAGATGATTTCTTACGAGCTGGCACTTGGTCTCGCCTTGATTGGGGTAATTCTGCAGTCAGGTACGCTTGATCTTTACAGCATCGTCGAACAGCAGGCCGGGCATCTCGGCATCACTGGCTGGAACCTGATCTGGGTGCAGCCGCTCGGCTTTCTGATTTACCTGATCGCAGCAATCGCTGAGACGAACCGCGTGCCGTTCGATCTGCCGGAAGCCGAAACCGAACTCGTCGCCGGCTTTCACACCGAATATAGCGCGATGAAGTTCGCGTTGTTCTTCCTCGCTGAATACGTCAACATGTTTACGGTTTCGATGCTGGCAACGACGCTGTTCCTCGGCGGTTGGAACGGGCCGCTCGTGCACGAGTTGCCGTGGCTGGGCGTGTTCTACTTTTTCGGCAAAGTGATTCTGTTTCTTTTCCTTTACATCTGGCTGCGCGGCACGCTGCCGCGCTTTCGCTTCGATCAGTTAATGAGCTTTGGCTGGAAGTTTCTAGTGCCGCTCGCGATCATCAACATCGTTCTGACGGCGACGCTGCAATGGTCACCCTTGTTTGATTACGTGAGCAAGTTTCTAAAGACAACGACGGGCTGGGGAGGATAGCCGTTCGGAGTTCCGCCTTCAGGCGGAAGCTTTTTTGAGTCATCACCGCGTAAACGCGGAACTCCGAACGAAACTTATGCTTGCTCTTCTTTTTATCTTGTTCGCCGGGATGGCGATCGGTTGCGCGATCTCGATGGTCGCACAGCGCAATCCGCTGTACAGCGCCATCTCGCTGATTGGCGTCTTCATTTCCCTCGCCTGTTTGTATGTCACGCTGTCGGCGCCGTTCATCGCCGCGGTGCAAGTCATCGTTTACGCGGGCGCAATTATGGTGCTGGTTGTGTTTGTGATCATGCTGCTTAACGTGGACCAGCCGGAACGACAGCCGAGACGCCTGCGCTCGCTGGTTCCGATCGCGGTGGGCCTGGCGGCGATTCTCTTCGCTGAAGCTGCCTTCATAATTTTCTTTGTCCAGCAGGCGCCATTGACGCCCACGCACAGCATTTCCAACGTCGGCCTGACGTCGTCGATTGGCACTGGCCTGTTCACGAGTTACCTGCTGCCATTTGAGATCACATCAATTCTTTTGCTGATGGCGATCGTGGGCGCCATGAGCCTGGCACGTCGAGGTGGTTTGATACGGCCTCGGGTAGATGGGGGCGAGAAGGGGACCAACAATCGGCAATGAATATGGCTCCACAGCTTTCATGGTATCTGGCGCTTTCGGCCGTGCTGTTCACGATCGGCGTGGTGGGTGTATTGGTCAAGCGCAACGTGATCTCGATGTTTATGTGCATTGAGCTGATGCTCAACGCCGTGAACCTGACCTTCGTCGCGTTCTCCAGTTTCTTCCGCGATGTCTCAGGGCAGTTGTTCGTCTTTATCGTGATGACAGTGGCCGCCGCCGAAGCCGCCGTCGGCTTGGGAATAATCATTTCCATCTTTCGCAATCGTGAATCGTTGGATGTTGACGATTCGAGTGTTTTGAAACTGTAGCTTTCACGATGTTGCGTTACATTATCTTCGCTCCGCTCGCCGGCGCCGTTATCAACTGGCTCGTCGGTCGTCGTCTGCGCAACGAACGATTCATTGGTTTAGTCGCCTGCGCGTCGGTGGGCGTCTCAACGCTCATCGCCTTTTATCTTGCGTTCAAATCAAACGGCGCGCTTCATATTGGCGAGCCCAATGACACCACGCCGATCATGGATCACCTCTGGACGTGGATTCAGGTCGGAAGCTTTCGCGCCGACTTTGGGCTGGCCATGGATCGCCTGAGCGGGATCTACGCGCTTTTCGTTACGTTCGTTGGACTCCTGATTCACATCTTCGCAACGGGCTACATGCGCGGCGACGGCGGTTACTATCGCTTTTTCGCTTATCTGAATCTGTTCATGTTCGCGATGCTGACGCTGGTGCTGGCCGATAATTTTCTGTTGATGTTTGTCGGGTGGGAAGGCGTAGGGCTGTGCTCTTACCTGCTGATCGGTTTCTATCTCGACAAAGAAGAGGCCGCTCCCGCCGCCAAGAAAGCATTTATCGCGAATCGCGTCGGTGACTGGGGATTCATTCTGGGATTGATGCTGATCTTTTTCACCACCGGATCGATCAGCTTTTTCGACAAATCCAGCCTGGGAGTGAAGAGCGCGCTTCAGACCATCGCGACCATGCCGATCGATGGCTTTGGCTGGCACGCGATCTTTGCCGGCGGGATCACTTCGATCGCGGTTCTGCTTTTCATTGGCGCAATCGGCAAGAGCGCACAGATTCCTCTGTTCGTGTGGCTGCCTGACGCGATGGCCGGGCCCACTCCGGTATCTGCGTTGATTCACGCCGCGACCATGGTGACCGCGGGCGTGTACATGGTGGTGCGTTGCTCGGCGATTTACACCCACGCGCCGACGGCCATGTTCATCGTGGCGATCACCGGCGCGGCGACGGCCTTGTTTGCGGCCACGATCGGAATTGCGCAAAACGATATCAAGAAGGTTCTGGCTTACTCGACCATCTCGCAACTTGGTTACATGTTCCTGGCCTGCGGCATGGGCGCGTTCGTGGCGGCAATCTTTCACGTGATGACGCACGCGTTCTTCAAAGCGCAGCTCTTTCTCGGCTCGGGTTCCGTCATTAACGGCATGCATCACGAGCAGGACATGCGGCGAATGGGCGGCCTGCGCAAGTACATGCCGGTCACCTGGTTGACGATGTGCGCGGGATGGCTGGCGATTTGCGGCGTGCCGATCTTCGCGGGTTTCTTTTCGAAAGATGAAATTCTGTGGAAGACGTGGAGCGCGAGCGGATCGGGCATGCCGCCGGGTTTCGGCAAAGCCCTCTGGTTTATCGGAGCGGTGACAGCGCTGCTGACGGCCGTTTACATGACTCGCTTGATGGTCATGACGTTCTGGGGCAAAGAGCGCTTTCATGTAGCGCAAATTGATAATTTGCGTGACGAGAACCACGCCCAAGGGCACGCGCAAGTTAACAACTTGCGCCACACGCCGCACGAATCGCCTTTGTCGATGACGATTCCGCTAATCGTGCTCGCGGTACTGTCGACGGTTGGCGGACTGGTTGGCGTTCCATATGCAATCAGTTCACTGACCGGCGGTCATCCCGAAAATTATTTCGAGCAGACCCTGGAACCGGCAATTAGCGCCGTCCCGAACACAACGTCGAACTCAGCCGAAGCGGCGAATCAATTGCGTTGGCTCTCGCCGCCGCCGCAGCCGGTTGACGGCAAGCCGGCTTTTGCGCCTACGCAGGAATCGAATGGTGGTGAGGCCATTCCGAGCGCGGCAGAAATTTCGCAGGAACGTCTGTTCGCTCTGATCTCAGTGGCGATCGCGTTGCTGGGAATCGGCATCGGTTGGTTGATGTTTCAGAGCCAGCCGCTGCGGCAAATGCCGCGGCTTTTGGAAAACAAATACTACGTTGACGAAATTTACGACGCGGCGATTATCAATCCAATTCATGTGGGCTCGCGCGTGGGTTTGTGGAAGCTTTTCGATGTCGGAGTGATTGATGGCTTGATTCACGACCTGGGTCGCGCCGTGATTGATTTTGGAAAGACGATTCGTTACATGCAGATCGGCTTTGTTCGCGCTTATGCGGCAATCATTTTGGCGGGCGCGCTGATTATTATCGGCTACTTTGCGTACAACGGGGCGCATGTGTTGAGGTTTTTGGTGAGATAGTACGACAAACTTCAGTTTGTCGCTGTGTGGCAATTAGGAGCCGCTGATTTCGACAAACTGAAGTTTGTCGTACAACTTAATGCAGAACCACTTGCTTACAATCCTGATCCTTCTGCCGGTGATCGGCGCGGCTACGACGGTGGCGTACAGTTTCACGCCCGGCGCGCGCGAATCGCATCATCGGTGGATTGCGCTTGGCTTCACGACGCTTTCATTTCTCGCGTCGTTGTTACTGATCCAGGGCGCGGGTGGGGGTGTCGCGGCGTTCCGTTTGGAAGAAAACTATCCATGGATTGCGTCGATCGGCGCGCATTATCACGTCGGAGTTGACGGCATCAGCCTTTGGCTGGTTTTGTTGACGACGCTTCTGATGCCGATCGCGATTCTTTCCAGTTGGACGGCCATCGCAAAGCGGCAACTGACCTATTACGTTCTGATGTTGCTGCTGGAGTCGGCGATGATCGGTGTTTTCGTCTCGCTCGACCTGCTGCTCTTCTATCTTTTCTTCGAAGCGTCGCTGGTGCCGATGTTCTTTCTTATCGGGATCTGGGGCGGCGAGCGACGCGTCTATGCCGCAGTCAAGTTTTTCATCTACACCGCAGTTGGATCGCTTTTGATGCTGGTCGGCATCATCGCCCTCTATTCCATTCATCAGCGCGCCACCGGGATTGGAACGTTTGACTACGCCGTGCTCACTGAGGCCACGCGAAGCGGCGTAATGCAGATCGCGCCGCGCGCGGAATTCTGGTTGTTCCTCGCCTTCGCTCTTGCGTTTTGTATCAAGGTGCCGCTATGGCCGCTGCATACGTGGCTGCCGGACGCCCACACCGAAGCGCCCACCGCAGGCTCAGTCATTCTCGCCGGCGTGCTTTTGAAGATGGGCACCTACGGATTGCTGCGATTCAACTTTGGATTATTCCCGAATGCTTCGAAACAGTTCGCGCCGATCATGATCACGCTTGCGGTGATCGGAATTATTTACGGCGCGCTGGTCGCGATGGTGCAGCCGGACGTCAAGCGGCTGGTAGCGTATTCGTCCGTCAGTCACATGGGCTTCGTCGTGCTCGGATTATTTTCGTTTACTGAACAAGGCATGCAGGGCGCGCTGTATCAAATGCTCAATCATGGCGTTTCGACCGGCGCGCTGTTTCTGTTTGTCGGCATGATCTATGAACGGCGGCACACGCGACAGATCTCCGACTTTGGCGGGCTCGCTCGACCGATGCCGTGGTTCTCTGCGCTGTTCGTAATTGCGTCGCTTTCATCAATCGGCTTGCCGTTTCTGAACGGTTTTGTCGGCGAGTTTCTGATCATGCTCGGCACCTGGACCTCCGTCGCGGTTCGCCACGCCTGGATTGTCACGATGCTGGCGGGCACCGGAGTGATTTGGGCGGCCGTGTACATGCTTTGGATGCTGCAGCGCCTGGTGTTTGGCACGAAGACGAGCGACGCGAACGCCAAGCTCTCGGACTTAAATGCGCGCGAAGTTGGACTGCTGCTGCCGCTGCTCGCGTTGATGCTCTTCATGGGCGTCTACCCGCAACCATTTCTGAACCGCTCGCGCGCGAGCATCGAAGCCGCAAGACAACGAATTGCCGCTCCGCAGTCGGGCGGCTCGTTTGAAATTGCCACGAAAGTTAAGCAACAGACAGCTCGTTAACGGTTTACCGGAATGAACATGCCATTGACCTATCGACCATTATTCATCGCGCTATTCGCGCTCGCGATTCTTTGCGTCACGCTCAGTCCAGCTGCGGGCCAGGTTAAGCCAATTCCCGCCGAGCCCACGATGAAGTTGCAGGGCCTCGACGGGCGCGTCTATGACCTGGCCGACCTGCGCGGCAACGTCGTGCTCGTTTCGTTCGGGGCCACCTGGTGCACGCCATGCAGCACTGAATTGCGCGCGCTGGAAGAACTCTTAAACGAATATCGCGCCCGGCCGGTAAAGTTTTTCTGGGTCAGCGTCGAGAGACCTGAGGAAATTACGAACAGCGCGTTGAAGCGCTATGCGAAGGAGCTGAAGGTAAGCTTTCCGGTTTTGCGCGACACCGACAAGATGGTCTTTTTGCAGTTTTCGGCGCGCGTGCGCTTGCCGATGATCGTTCTGCTTGGCAAAGACGGCAAAGTGGACGCGCCGGTGCAGTTTGGCATGCGTTCGCCGGCAGACGCTTACAAAGCGGACATCCGGGCACGGCTTAATAAATTGTTGGCCACGCGGGCTGAGTCGGATCAGTAATTCACCCATGGCATTTCAAGCAGCTAATCCTGATATCAATCTGACGCTCATCGCGCCAGAGATGATCGTCGGCATCGCGGGCGTGGTGATCATGCTCGTCGACGCCTTTGGACGTCGCGGGCAGCGTTGGGTCACCGGGGCATTGTCGATCACAGCGCTGGTGGCGGCCGGGGTTGCCTCGGTCTGGCTGGGTACTGCTTCGTCTGCGCCGCACGACGCATTCAACGGCATGATCGTTCTGGACCAGCTGCGTTTGAGTTTTACTTTGATATTTCTCATCGTTTCGATCCTGACCATTCTGATCGCGATGGTTTGGATCGAAGTCGAAGAGCTGCCGGCCGGAGAGTTTCACGCCCTGCTGCTGTTCGCCACTTGCGGCATGATGCTGATGGCCTCGGCGGGCGACCTGGTCATTGTTTTTCTCGGCCTCGAAATTCTTTCGATCGCGACTTATGTCATGGCCGGATTTCGTCGCACGGACGTGCGCTCCAACGAATCTTCGCTCAAGTATTTCATTCTCGGTTCGTTTGCTTCGGCGTTTCTCTTGTACGGGATCGCCTTGATTTACGGTGGGACTGCGACTGAGACGCTGCCCGGCACGACGAACATTGCGCTGATCGCAGGACGCCTGAATCAATCGCTTTACCCACCGCTCGTGTTCGCCGGCGCGGCGATGCTCATCGTTGGTTTTGGTTTCAAGATCGCCACCGCGCCCTTTCATGTGTGGACGCCGGACGTTTATGAAGGCGCGCCCACGCCGGTCACGGCCTTCATGGCTGCCGGCCCGAAAGCAGCCGGCTTTGCTTCGTTCATGCGCGTGTTTCTTTTCGGCTTTCCTTTTGTCGCCGCCGCTGCGAGTACGGCCGGCTATGCGCATAAGAGTTGGCTCGGAGCGCTGGCGATTATGGCTGCGCTAACAATGACCATCGGCAACGTCGTCGCGATTGCGCAGAATAACGTCAAGCGCATGCTCGCCTATTCATCAATCGCGCATGCGGGTTACGCGCTGGTAGGGTTTGTTGCCGCCGGCGCGGCCGCGGACGCCGAAGCCAGAAGTGCCGCGTTAAGCGCCGTCGCTTTCTACTTGCTCACCTACGCGCTGATGAACATGGGCGCATTCGCCGTCGTCACGTTGATTGCCCGCAGCGGCGATCGCCGCACGGAAGTCGAGGACTACAACGGCATCGGCTTCATTTCGCCCGTGCTCGCGTTCTCGCTTTCGCTGTTCTTGCTGAGCCTTCTGGGCATGCCGCTGACCGCGGGCTTCATGGGAAAATTGGTGGTCTTCAGCGCGGCGCTCCGACAGGGTTACCTTTGGCTGGTCGTAATTGGCGTCCTGAATGCGGCCGTGTCAGCCTACTACTACCTGCGGCTGATCATTGTGATGTTCTTCCGCGAGCGCCTGACGCCATGGGCGGCGCCGCGCGTGCCGGCCAGCGCGGTGTTAGTGCTCGTGATTACGATCGCCGGAGTTTTCTATCTTGGGATCTTCCCGGGCCGGATCATGAGTGCGCTAAGCGCCAAGCCGACGATTTCGCTCCGCATGCGTTGAAACCACGGTGGAATCTACGCGAGCACCATCCTGAAATGACTTCAGCCACCGCCTACCTGGAACAAATCGCAACTCAACTCGGCGACGCGTGGCTCCCGCGAATCTATTGCGAGCGCCTTCTGAGGATGCGCACTCGCGCTTACGAATTCCCGCCGATCTCGAAAACCGCGGCGCCTGAAATTCAGCACACCCTGCTCGGCACCGAATTGAAAGTTGGTCGGCACCGCCTACTCTGTCCCGATTTCGCGACGGCGCGCTACTTGTCTGTCTTTGCCCGCATCGGCTGCACATCGGTCGCGATTCCGTACGACATCACGAAGGTGTCGCACGCGGCTGATGAGCTGGAAAGTTCCTGGCATCGCATGTTGCTGCTCGCCGACAGCGCGGCGGACGGACGGAGTTCAGCTTTCCGCGCTCGCCTTCGCAGACTGTTAATTGGTAAAGTACGAGACGAGATCGCGGAAGGTGGCGCAGGCAAGCGCAGGCCTGAATTCAAACCGATCACGAAGCGAGACAAAACAAGTTAGATATGACCGTGGAAATTCAAGAGGCTAACCCAAACGACGCTCAATCTGCCGAGATGGCCGAGCCACTTCCCTTCCCATTCAACCAGCGAACCTACTGTAACTACGAGCCGATCGAAAAGAGCATCGAGCAAGCTCGAGTGCTGATCGTCGATAATCTTTTGCGCGATGATGGTGACCTGTCGCAGGTAGCGCGTGAAGAGTGGGGCAAGGAAGCTCTGAACCATCTTAAGCGCGAGCGCCAGATCGCTTCGCTGGCGATGCAGAACATCGTCAGCAATGTCGAGCGGCTGGTAAAGCAGCCCGTCACGCGCATCGTTCATGTCAGCCTGCTCGCCGAAGCGGTCGTCGATTTTCGTCCCGACGCAATCGTGCTGAGCGGCACGCTGCGCGACTTTGATTATTACAAGCCGGCGTTACTCGATGACTTTGCCGGCTTCATTCGCGCCACTCCGACGCCGGTGCTGGGCATCTGCGGCGGGCATCAATTGATCGGCTTGAGTTTCGGCGCGCGTGTCGTCACCCTCGGCCGGCTTGAGCAGCACGAGCAGCGCGAGAACCGCCCGCATGAATATCAGTACCGTTTTGTGCGCATCATCGATCCGGCCGATCCGATCTTCGCAGGCATCGATAATCCGCAATCGCGTCTGTGGCAGGACTACACCAAAGAAGCCCGCATCCTGCGCGTCTGGCAAAACCACGGTCTCCAACTCGATCGCCTGCCTGAAGACTTCAAGCTCCTCGCGACTTCATACCTTTGCAAGAACCAGATGATGGTCAAGCGCTCCGGCGATCAGTTGATCTATTCGGTGCAGTTTCATCTCGAAAAGTCTTTTGAAGACTGGAACCACAGCCGCACGCGCTGGGAACACCAAAACGAATCGCGCGATGGTCGGATTCTGTTTGAGAACTTCCTGCGGCTGGCCCTCGAACGTCGGTAGTGTTTCCTCTGTGTGATCTCTGTGGTCCTCTGTGCCTCTGTGGTGAAGAAAGATCGTTTACCACAGAGGTTGCACAGAGAGATCGTAAACTCTTCAGTGCAATCGCGCCGTCTCACAAGCGAGACTCTCGCAGCAGCCGCTAAAAGTTTAGCCGCGCGCGATCGTCATCTAGCTTCCATTTACGAGATTCATGGCCCACCGCCGATGTGGGCGCGCCGCCCGGGATTTTCCACGCTGCTCCGCATAGTTCTTGAGCAGCAGGTTTCGCTGGTCTCAGCGCGCGCGATGTTCGAGCGGCTTAAATCAAACATCGAACCGTTTACCGCCACAGGGTTCATTGAAGCGGGCGAAGCCTACTTGCGTTCGCTTGGCGTGACGCGGCAGAAGGCGCACTACTGTTTGCAAGTGGCGCATGCGTTCACGAACGGTCATCTTGATAAGATTGTTAGGATGAACGATGAAGACGCTCATGCAACGCTGCTGAACATCAAAGGTGTCGGACCCTGGACGGCGAACATTTATCTGCTGATGGCCCTGCGCCGTCCGGACATTTGGCCCGATGGTGATGTCGCCCTGGCAACCGCGGTCGGCAAACTTCGCAAGATCAACCCGCGTCCTTCGTTTACTGAGCTGGCGCAGATCGCCGAAAGTTGGCGTCCTTATCGTTCCGTTGCCGCGAGGATGTTGTGGCAGTATTATCTGGCGGAGAGATTGGCGAAAGAAAACGTGAAGTTATGAAGAAGAGTGAAACAGAAATAGTCGACGAACTCAGGCCCGAATATGATCTGAGGGCTCTGCGAGTCAGGAAGCTCGGTCCCGAACGAAAGAGCTTCGGTGACGTAGTTCGACTTGAGCCTGACGTTGCAGAAGCGTTTCCTAATGCGGACGCAGTCAATGAGGCTCTGCGTTCTCTGATTCGGGTTTCTAAAGACAAAGCGCCCAACATTCGCAGAACGATCTGACAAGACTCATCATGCGTCGCCGTCAGATGGCAATGATATGAGCACAACCTTCGCCCAAGTAGTCGAACGTGTGAAGCATCTCTCACTTGATGAGAAGCAAGAGTTGCTAGAGCTTCTTGACGGATGGCTCGAAGGAACGGGGCAAGAAGCCAAGGTTCATGTGCCGGAATATTACGACGAGAAAAGCGGTAAGAAAGTCGATCTGGCCGAATTGGTTTCTCGGATGCCTGCCGACTACCAACCGACGGAAGAAGGTCTTGGCGAGCCGGTTGGGAAGGAAGAATGGTAGATGCGTGCTGTAAGCCGCGGCTCTGCCGCTCTCCAGTGTGGTAAGGCTCCGCCTTACCAGGAATGACCCAAGATTGTTCCGCGGCTCCGCCGCCCAAAATATGGACTTCATCTCCCCAAACTCCCCCGCTTATTACCTGACCTCCGTAGCAAAGGATCGTCTGCCCGTCTTTCGTCTCGACACTTTGAAATTGATCACCTGTGCCGCGCTAAATGAAGCGAGGAAATCCGGTGGCTTCCTCATTCTTGCTTACGTCATCATGCCGGATCATTTTCATGTTATCACTGATGGTGAGAAGAAGGCCTCCGTGATTCAGCGTTTTATCAACGGCATCACTTCCCGACGCGTAATCGATTTTCTGAAAACGGAAGGCCACACGGCTTCGCTCGAAAAGCTCCGTCACGAAGAGTACCGCCGCGGCCACCGTTATTCCCTTTGGGATCATCATCCGAATGTTCGCTTGCTTACGAGCGAGGGGATGCTTATGCAGCGAGTGCACTACACACATCAAAACCCGGTGAAGCTTGGGTTGGTAGAGAGGGCTGAGGATTATCGGTTTTCAAGCGCTCGCATTTGGAATAGGAGACCGCTGGAAGATGAGCCGCTGCGGGTTGATGTTGATAAGATTCGGTGGCGGAAGTAGAGGTATCGCGGCTGCGCCGCTCTCCAGTGCGGTAAGGCTCCGCCTTACCGGAACATTGACAACCTTGAATTTTGAGGCTGTGCCTCCGTCTCCGCCGTTTGAGGCGCAGCCTCAAACGGAATTAATAAGAAGGTCGCTCCCGGTAAGGCGGAGCCTTACCGCACTGGAGAGCGGCAAAGCCGCAAGATTGATCTTGAGTTTTGGAAAGAGTACCGCACCTACTGCGGTGCGCAGACTGGATCGGCAACCAAATGTCCAGGGCGATCCTTTCATACCTTTATGGCGGGCTAGTTGGTTAGCGAGCCTACGATCAATCAGGGACTTGTTTACTAAGGGGCAGACCTCGAATAGTACTATGACTCTCTACTTCGCGATCGTCGATGGCGAGGTGGCGAATTTGCCGACGCTGAGGTCTGCATCGCGCGGGACGTTTTCCATCGTCAATTCAATCAAGCGATCGACTACGGCGTTGAGGTCGTTGGTTTCCTTGTAAACGCGCAGCTGCTCGTCTGCTGAAGTGCGGCGCTCGAGAATTGTGTGGATGTGCTCGACCTCCTTGCGCGAACCGAGTTCGTCCAGCACGGGATCAACAAAATCCAAAAGCTCGCGCACCAGATCGCGCGTCGGCACTTCTTTCTGCTTGCCGAAATCGATCATCATGCCGTCGAGCCCCCAACGCACCGCGCGCCACTTGTTCTCCTGAATCAGCATGCGCCGGTACAGACGAAAGCCCAGGTTCTTATCGATCAACGCGGTGAGCCGGGCCACGATAGCCTGAAACAACGCGGCAATCGCGACCGTGTCGTCGACCCGCGTGGGGATGTCGCAAATGCGAAACTCCAGCGTCGGAAAGAACGGGTGCGGCCGCAAATCCCACCAGATTTTCTTGCCGTCGTTAATGCAGTTCGTGTTAACCAGCAAGTCTATGTATCGTTGGAATCCGCTGTATGAGTCGAAGTGATCGGGAATATCCGTGCGCGGAAACTTTTTGAAGACCTCAGTGCGATACGACTTAAGCCCGGTATTCTGGCCCATCCAAAACGGCGACGAAGTGGACAGCGCCAGCACGTGGGGCAGAAAGTAGCGCGCGGCATTCATGATGTGAATCCGCCGCTCTGGATCGGCAACTCCAACGTGCACGTGGAGGCCAAAGATCAAGAGTGAACGAGCCACGTTTTGCAGCTCTTCGACCAGCAGCTCATATCTTTCGTCATCGAAAATCTTCTGGTCCTGCCAGCGCGAAATCGGATGCGTCGAGGCGGCGACAATCACCAGGCCGCTCTTGGCCGCCAGGGTGGAGATGATGCTGCGCAACCGCGTAATATCTGTGCGCGCTTCCTGAATGTTTTTGCAGACGCCGGTGCCGACCTCGATCATCGACTGAATCATCTCGGGCTTGATCTGCTCGCCGAGAATCATCTTGCCTTCTTCCAGGAATTGGGAGACGTGCGAACGCAGCTCCCGGGTCTTCGGATCGACGATCTGAAACTCTTCTTCAATGCCGAGTGTGAATTGATCGAACATAATTAAACTTTGCGGCCCTAGTTAAGAGTTCAAGCTTCAGCTTGTCTTTTTGAGACAGGCAGCCTAAAGGCTGAACTCTGAACTCAAGGCTCTGGCAGCTCGCGCACCATCAACGCGCGTGCCGGTTCCGACAACTCATTAAACTTTACGCCGACGCCGTGGCCGGGATTGCTGTAAACCACCTCGGCTTTCACCACAACGTGCTCGCTGCCCAGCGGCAGGCGCAGGGCCAGGGTCGCGCCAACGGGAATCGCCGCCTGCGTACTCATGTAAAGCCCGCCGAGGCTCATGTCTTTAGTGCTGGCTACCCCGGTCGAGTCCGCGCCGTCGAAATGCACGTCGACGATTAGTCGCGAACGATCGAAATGCCGGCGTTCTTCCGTGGAAATGTCGTCGGGTCGATCTTCGTCAGCCACTCGCGGTTCCTCCAGGACAATGGACAGGTCTTGATCCCAAATCGCCCCGATGATACTCGATCCGGCCCGGGACGAAAACCCTATTCAGCGTCTCGGTAATGTCTTGGTTTGGATTTGCTGTCTTCGTTAACTCTTGCGTTCGCCGCGCCTCTGAGGTGAATCCTGGCTGCGAAAGACTCACCGCAGAGACGCAAAGGCCGCAAAGACCGCGTAGAGAAGAACTGAGATTGAGACACTATCAGCGCCCGCGTTCGTTTGACACTAAAATCGCGCGCAGTTACTATCCGACTTTCGCAATTCTATTCCTCGATTTCTGGCATTCGAACTTTTGATTCCTATTATGGGTTTTGCCACCGACGCAATTCATGCCGGCCAGGAGCCGGATTCGGCCACCGGCGCCGTCACTGTTCCCATCTACCAAACCTCGACCTATGCGCAGGAGGGTTTGGGCAAGAACAAGGGCTTCGAGTACGCGCGCACGTCGAACCCGACGCGTCTGGCGCTGGAGCGCAACCTGGCCGCGCTGGAAGGCGCGCAGTTTGGCTATGCGTTCGCGTCAGGCATGGCGGCGATTGACGCGACGCTGCGGCTAATCAAAGGCGGCGAGCACGTCATCGTTTCGGACAACACCTACGGCGGCACCTTCCGTCTGTTCAATCGCATCCTTTCTAACTATGGCATCGAGTTCAGCTTTGTTGACACCTCCGATGTCCACAACGTCGAGGCCGCCATAAAAGACAACACGCGCATGGTCTTTGTCGAAACGCCGACCAATCCCGTGATGATCGTTACGGACCTGAAAGCAGTTTCCGAGGTGGCCCACGCTGCGGGCGCGCGCGTAGTTTGCGACAACACGTTCATGTCGCCTTACCTGCAAAGGCCTTTGGAATTCGGCGTGGACATCGTCGTGCACTCGACGACCAAGTTTCTGAACGGCCATTCGGATGGAGTGGGCGGCGCGGTGCTGCTGAACAACGAAGACGATGCGAGCTGGATTCAGTTCGTGCAGAACGGCGCGGGCGCGATCCTTTCGCCGTTCGATTCGTGGCTGGTTTTGCGCGGCACGAAAACCCTGGCGCTGCGCATGGAACAGCACGACAAGTCTGGACGCGCGGTCGCGGCGTTTCTGGAAGATCACCCGAAGGTGAAAAAGATTTACTATCCCGGCTCGCGCTCGCACAAGCAGCACGAACTCGCGAAGCTCCAGCAGAAGGGATTCGGCAGCATGGTTTCATTCGACGTCGGCACGCTCGCAAACGCGCGCGCGGTGCTTGAGTCAGTGAAGCTTTGCACGCTGGCCGAAAGCCTCGGCGGCGTCGAAACTTTAGTCTGTCACCCCGCCACGATGACGCACGCGTCGGTTGCGCCCGAGGTTCGTGAACGGCTGGGAATCACGGACGGACTGGTGCGAATCTCTGTGGGCATCGAAGACACAGACGACATCATTGCCGATCTCGATCAGGCCCTAAGCGCCGCGACAAGTGACAAGTGACGAATGACAAGATAGAATTCTGACGTCCTTATTGATTTGCTATCTAGACCCTTACTTACTGACCTCAACTATGCTCGTTGAGCTACATGCAATGTCAGACGTTGGGCGCGTTCGTCGCGGCAACGAAGACAACTATCTGCTGCTCGATCTGGCCGCGCCACGCATGTGGAACCGGCTGGATGGGGACGCGTCTCCCGAGGAAATGCGCCAATTTACGCTTGGCGAAAAGGGCCTGGTACTTGTCGTTTCTGATGGTATGGGCGGCGCCCTGGCCGGCGATGTGGCCAGCAAGATGGCGATCGAAGCCGTGCAGGACGTCTTGATGGGGAACAACGCCGAGGGTCCGCAATGCGATCCTGACTCTTCCCTGGTGGATTGCCTGAAGCACGCAACCCTGCAGGCGAACCGCAACATTCATTACAAGAGTTTGGAAGACAGCCGGTGCAGCGGCATGGGCGCGACGCTGACCGGAGCAGCGATCAAGGGCGACAAGCTCGACCTCGTACAGGTCGGCGACAGCCGCGCGTACGTGATGCGCGGAGCGCAGATTCGGCTGGCCACGAAAGATCAGTCGCTCGTGCAACAACTCGTCGATGTTGGCCAGATCAGCGAAGAAGAAGCCGAGACGCATATGTTCCGCAACGTGATCCTGCAAGCGCTGGGCGCGCAGACGGAACTCACGCCGGCAACCGCGCGCATACAGATTCGTCAGGGCGACATGCTGCTGCTTTGCAGCGACGGACTGTCAGGAAAGCTTCGCAACGAAGAGATTCGTCAGATTGTCTCGGATTCAATTTCTGACCTGGCGGCAGCGTGCAAGGCGCTGGTGGCCGCCGCAAATGAGCGCGGCGGCGAGGACAACATCACTGTAGTGCTGGCGCGATTCACCGGTGAAGAACTGCGCGAGGCCAGTGAGGATCGAATCACTGTCGAGTTGCCTCCGCTCGAAGAAGACAAGACGCTCGACGAAACAGAAGCCGATACACAGGATCCCACGAAGATCCCAACGATCGAGATCTGAAGCCGGCTACGGCCCCAATTCTTTTCCCCGCCAATCGGGTTCACGATCTACGCGCCGAACATAAATCGACGCGCCAGCCACGCGCTCGACCTCGACGCGATCGCCAGCTTCCAGAGGCTCTTCGCCGTCCGTCGGGTACGCGGTCCACGTTGATCCAAACACTTTCACCGCGCCTTCGTTCATCGCGCCACGGCTGGACGATACAACCGTGCCGACCTTTCCAGGCAAAGAATCCATGCCGGTCTTGAGATCGCCGCCACTCTTTTCGCGGGAGAAGTAGTTAACGAAGATCGTGCGCGAGGCTGTGGTCAACGCGATAGAGACTATGGCGAAGATCAGGAACTGCAAAGGGATGCTGTGAATGCCAAGCAGGCCGGCCAGCGCCGCCGCCAGCGCGCCAATGCCGAACCAGAGCAGCACAAAGCCCGTCGTGAAAACCTCAGCGATGATCAGAATCGCGCCGAGGATCGTCCAGAATATCCAGAGGTAGTTTGCCATTTTCACCCGTTGTCCGACAAACTTCAGTTTGTCGACTCACGACTCAGAAGCGAGCTGCGCCGGGCTTGTCCGCTTCAAAACATGGCGACAAACTGAAGTTTGTCGGACTCTCACTTGAACATGTTCTTCATCACAAACCAAATATTCGCCGGCCGCTCAGCCAGGCGTCGCATGAAGTAAGGATACCAGTGTTTGCCGTAAGGCACATACACGCGCATGCGATAACCGTCGCGCGCGAGCTGTTCCTGCAAATCGCGCCGAATCCCGTACAGCATCTGAAACTCGAATGCATCTTTGCCGATGCTTTCGCGTTGCGCGAATTCGACAGTGGCGTCGATCATTTTAGGATCGTGCGTCGCGATTCCATGATAGCCGCCGCTCGACAGAAGCAACTGCATCACCCGGACATAATTATCATCGACGTCTTTTTTGTTCGGATATGCGATGTCGGGCGGCTCGTGGTAAGCGCCTTTGCAAATCCGTATGCGCGCCGGGATTTTCAAAAGAGCGCGGGCGTCGTCCATCGTGCGATACAGATACGACTGCAGGGCGACGCCCACATCGTTCAAGTCAAACTCGTCTCGCAGGCGCTTGAAGCAGTCGATGGTGGATTGCGTGACGTTTGAGCCTTCCATGTCTACGCGCACAAAGTTTCCGCGGCGGACCGCGTCCGTAACCACGCGCCGCGCGTTGCGATAAGCCAGATCCGGATCGATCTCCAGTCCGAACTGTGTCAGTTTGATCGAAACGTTTGAATCGATGCCGCTCTCGTCGATGCGCGCGAGCACGTCCTGGTACTCGCTCACTTCGGCTTCGGTTTCCGCGGTGCTGCTAACAGATTCGTTCAGGTGATCGAACGTCGCCGTGCAGCCTCGGGCGTTCACATCCTTGATAGCGGCCACTGCTTCATCGATGTTTTCGCCGGCAATAAATCGGGTCGTGAGTTTCTTGAAAAGACTAAAGCGCGTGGCAAAATCCTTGAGGCCTTCCTGGCGTGAGAGGTAAATCAGCGCGCTTCGCGTTAGCATTCGGTGGTGATTATTCCCTGTGGTATTCTTGGCAACACTTCCGAAAAAGGTTAACGCCCAATAACGTTAGGTTTCAATGCGCTGGAAACTGCTTGTCTTAGTATCCCTAGTCGCGGATCTCCTCGCCCTCGGCCTTTGGTCCGCGGTTACCATCGCGGTCTTCGGTTCAGCAAGAGTCCTGGCGCAGAACGACTGGCTGTTGCTTTGCAGCCTTGGCATTCCTCTCGGCGTGACGGCCTATGCCGGCGTCTTTGTTTATCGACACACGGCGAAGCGAAGGAAGTTACAGGCCGCAATCACGATGGTGTTCGTTTTACTCCTAACCGCCGCTTCGTATCTGATTGCTTCTGGCATTGTTGTCTCGCGTTTCTCCCACCCACAGACTCAAGAAGTTCGAGAAGCACGATAGATGACACGCGTTTAGAGTACCAACTTTAGTTGGGCTTTAGCGTTACGAAGGACCCAACTAAAGTTGGTACTCTAAACGCTTGTCACTCCCGGCTCTTCCTTCGGCCCCAACCCAATCTCTTTCTGCACCGGCTTCAACGCGTCGATCACGAATCGAATATGCTCGTCGAGTTCGACGCCGAGTTCCTCAACTCCCTGATGAATGTCTTCGCGATTAACTGAGCGAGCGAAATGTTTGTCCTTCAGTTTCTTCTTCACTGACTTAACTTCCATGTCATCGAGACTTCGCGATGGACGCACCAGCGCGCAGGCCACCAGAAATCCGCACAGCTCGTCGGTCGCGAACAGAGCTTTCGCCATGTCGGTGTCGCGCGGCACACCGGTGTAAGTCGCATGGCCCATGATCGCTTTGATAAAGCGCTCGGAGTAGCCGCGGCCGCATAGAATGTTCGCGCCGGTGAACGGATGCTGATCGGCCGCCGGAAACATCTCGTAATCGAAATCATGCAGCAAGCCAACCAGTCCCCATTCGTCTACATCGGCATCGGCGGCGCCGTAACGCTTCGCGCACGCGCGCATGGCCGTCTCGACCGCCAGCGCGTGCTTGCGCAGGCTGTCGCCCTTGGTGTATTCGCACAACAACTCCCACGCTTCGTCTCGACTGGGCATCCTGCTTCGCTCCGAACGGTTTTTGAAGAGCAAAGCTAGCACGGGTGAATGAGGACGAACAAGTTTGGAGTGTCAGAACCGGGAGCGGTAGCGACCGGATCGTAAGCTCAAGTTGAATCTGTGATCCGGTCGCTACCGCTCCCGGTTCTGACACGATGCTCAATTGCTCGCCATGCGCGCGCGATGACCTGGCCGCGCGCGAATCGCGATGTCTTTGCGCGTAGTCTTGACAGAAATCTTCCGATAACTGCCATCGCGCTCCGGATTGGATTCCTCCAAGCTTGCAAATCACTTGCTATGTCTCGTCTCATTAACACCTCGCTTCAGCGAGGTAACGCAGGAAACCTACACAGCGCTTAGCCGTTTCCACGGGTTTCTAACCAAACCGTAGAAACGGTTTCGCAATTTCGATTTCACCCTCACTCACCTTGCTGAAGCAAGGTGTTAATGAGATAAAGTTGAGCGCGCATGGATTTCCTGCACAACTCGCTTCAGTTGATCGAGCACTACATGCTCGTCTATGGGTACTGGGCGGTGTTTTTTGGCGTGATGCTCGAGAATGCCGGCGTGCCCGTGCCCGGTGAAACGATTCTGCTGATCGCCGGATATTACGCTTCGACTGGTGAATTCAATATTGCGCTCGTAATGATTATCGCAGCCAGCGGCGCAGTTGTCGGCGACAACATCGGCTTCGCCATCGGCCATCACTACGGCCGCGGCTTCCTTTTGCGCGTAGGCCGCTTCTTCTTCCTGACGCCAAAGCGCCTCGAACACATGGAGAACTATTTCGAGAGCCATGGCAACAAGACGATCCTGGTGGCGCGCTTCATCACCGGCCTGCGAGTGTTCGCCGCGCTGCTCGCTGGGGCGTCGCGAAAGATGCCTTGGCGTGTGTTTGTCCTCTACAACATGGCGGGTGCGATTCTCTGGTCGGTCGTAATCACCACGCTCGGCTATCTATTTGGCGCAAGCCTTCCGCTGCTAATCAAGTGGGTGGGCCGCAGCGGAACAATTCTGCTAATCGCCGCGATCGTGGTTGGCGTCATTATCTGGCGCGTGCGGCGACATCGAGCGAACAAGTGACGGAGATTGGTTTTGTCAGCTCAGCGGGTTCTCTTAGCGCCGGGCGATTCGTTAGCTTCTTGGGCTTGCGCTCCGTTAGGAGCGCGATATCTATAGAAACCCGAGGCCTGTTATTTGAATTCAGCTCCGTAGGAGCGAAATGTTCCGATGCCGCTCCTAACGGAGCTTCAGACTTCCATTCGATAACTATAAATATTTCGCACCTAACGGTGCTTTTGTCCGCTTGGCAGAATGTAAACTCGTTCCTTTACGATGGAACCTGTCCCAATCAATCAACCTCTCTTGGGTCGAACTATCCTGGTCGCCCCTTCCGGCAACGGCGAACTGGCGACTGAACTCACGCGTCACGGCGCGCGCGTTCTCGCTTGGCCGCAAATCGAGATTATCGAGCCAGACGATTACCGCGCCCTCGACGAAGCCATCCAGAATCTGTTCGGCTATGACTGGTTAGTGTTCGCGAACACTAACGCGGCTGGCTTCTTCCTTCGCCGCCTTCAAAACCCCGGTAATGAAATTAGCGAGCTGGATGTGCTACGCGTCTGTGCCATCAACGCTGCAACCCGACAACAACTGGAGGAGTCGCACGTTCATGTCGATCTGGTTCCCGAAACATTTGCAACTGATGGCGTGATGGCTGCGCTCGAAACATTCAACGGCGGGCGAGACTCACTTCGCGGTCTCAACTTCCTGCTTCCGGGCGCCGTCGTCTCGCGCGATTACTTGCGGCAAGCGATCGAAGATGCCGGCGCGCGCGTCGATGTCGTTTCGGCCTACCGCACCGCCGGTTCGCACAATTCAGAATTGGTTCAGCTAGGCGTGCTGCTCGACGGCGGCGGGATCGATTGCGTCGCGTTCACTAGCCCTTCAAATGTGCTGTCCTTTTCGCAGTTGCTCGACACAAACGATCTGTCGCGGCTGCTCAAAGAAGTCGCGGTCGCTTGTGTCGACGACAACGTCGCGCGGACCGCCGCCGAGTTTGGTCTACGGGAGCACACTGTTCCGACTGAGCCTGGAGTGGCGGCGCTGGTATCTGCGCTCACCGCGCATCTTGGCGGCACGGGGCAGTAACGCGACCGTTAGGGAGGGCGTTACAGAACCGGGAGCGGTAGCGACCGGATCATAAACACAACTTGAGTGGCCGCATCCCGTCGCTACCGCTCTGGGTTCTGTAACAGAGCCCTCCCTCACGGTCGGGCTATGGCCCCGAATCGCGTCACAGCTCGCGACCGCGAGCGCTTCTGTACCCGGTCGACAAATCACCGCACTGCCAAAGAACGTCAGCCAGCGACCAATCCCCGTATGCTAAACTGAATTTGATGAAGGCTCCCGTTCTCATCATCGATGGCGACCGCGAATATTCCGAGGCCCTGCACGACCAACTCAAGCGCGCCGGATATGAAGTCATCACGGCATCGACCAGCGCGGCCGGACTCGAAGTCGCCGAAAGTTCCTCTCCATCCGTGATTATCACCGACGTGTCCGCTTCCGGCCGCGCATCTTTTGCGTCATTAAGAGAGCTGCGCGCGAGTTACCCGCACACGCCCATAATCGTCGCGGCCAGTAACGGCTCGGTTGAGACCGCTCTGCGCGCGATTCAGGAAGAAGGCGCGTACCACTATTTCGATAAGCCGGTTGACATCGAAAAGCTTCGCGTCGTGCTGGACCGCGCGATCGAGTTGGCCGAGGCGCGACGCGAGAACGAACTGCTGCGCCGCGAGTTGCGCGATCGCGGCGTCTTTGGCGAGTTGGTCGGAAGCTCCGAATCGATGCAAAAGGTTTACGCGCTCGTCGAACAGGTGGCGTCGTCATCAGCGTCGGTGCTGATTACGGGCGAGTCCGGGACGGGCAAAGAACTCGTGGCGCGCACGATTCACAACCTGAGTCCGCGCCGAAATGCTCCGTTCATGGCCATCAACTGCTCGGCGATTCCCGATACGCTGATGGAGTCTGAATTGTTCGGTCACGAAAAGGGCGCGTTCACCGGCGCAGTGTCGCGACGGCATGGATGCTTTGAGCTTGCTAACACCGGCACGTTGTTGCTCGACGAAATCGGCGAGATGCCTTCGTTGCTGCAAGCAAAACTTTTGCGCGTGATCGAAGAGCGAGTCTTGCATCGTCTGGGCAGTGGCAAAGAGATTCCGGTTGACGTGCGCATCCTGGCGGCCACCAACAAAGATCCGCACGACGCGGTCCGCGGCGCCACGCTGCGCGAAGATTTGCTCTATCGCCTGAACGTGATCACAATCCACATGCCGCTTTTGTCTGAGCGATTGGAAGACCTGCCGCTGCTGGCCCAGCACCTGGTAACTCATCTGGCGGCAAAGCACAACCGGCCGGCGCGCTTTCTCAGTCCCGCCGCGTTGGATGCGCTGCGCTTTCATTCATGGCCCGGTAACGTGCGCGAATTGCGCAACGTGATCGAGCGCGCGGTAGTTATCTCGTCCGGCGAACAGCTCGAGCGGCATCACTTCGCGCCCTATCCTTTCGATCATCGCGAGCGCCTGCGCGCTGAAGATACGGCAACCTTTCCGGTGGGCACGCCACTGGAAGAGATGGAGCGGCAAATGATTCTGCGCACGCTCGAAAAGACCGGAAACAACAAGACAAAAGCAGCCGAACTGCTCAAGATCAGTCTCAAGACGCTGCACAACAAACTGAATTCGTATCGAGCGCGGGGATTGATGAGCAAGTTTAGTGAGAAGTGATTAGGGTGGCACGCGCATCTTGCGCGTGATTCACGGGCGGGACGCCCGTGCCACCTCTTCTTCGTGATTCACGGGCGGGACGCCCGTGCCACCTCTTCTTCGTGATTCACGGGCGGGACGCCCGGGCCACTTCTTCTTCTTCGAAACACG
>Ga0209726_10000547_pt1 | contig 69049 bp, 63 predicted proteins | sample Subgrocontami54m_FD_187453 | JGI IMG/M metagenome (GOLD analysis project Ga0209726, IMG submission 187453) | Subsurface groundwater microbial communities from S. Glens Falls, New York, USA - GMW46 contaminated, 5.4 m (SPAdes) (version 3) | ecosystem: Environmental > Aquatic > Deep subsurface >...
CGCTTGGGAGGGGCGGGGTAGCATTGGCTCGGGAATGCGTTCCCTTGCGCTCTTGGCTCGGATGGAAGGATTTTTCTCCTGTTGCCTCGTGCCCTGTCAAGGTCACGACGCCTTGAATTGCTGCGCGCGTCGTCTGCGGTTTATCGGCGACGATGGATATCTTGGAGCCGACCAGCGCATTCAGCAAAGTCGACTTGCCCGTGTTGGGACGGCCCAGGATAGTGACGAAACCGCTTCGTGTTTTCATGATAGGAGTCGATGAGTGAGCAGGAAGATACCGCCAGCCATCGGAAGATTTTGTTAACTTTTCTCCTGTTCGGAGTTCGCTGTGGGAGTGGCTGTGCTATCGGCGAGGGATGGATTTCCATCTGGGGTGCTGACCAGGAGCCTCACGATCCGACGTCCGTTGGATTCCGTTACCTGAAACAGCAAACCATCCCGTTCGATGGACTCGCCCGGCGCCGGCACCTTCCCCATAGTGCTCGTGACTAGGCCCGAGACGGTGGTCGCTTCGCCGGGCTCCTCGATTCGCACGCCAAACAACTCGGAAAGGCGGTCCAGGTTCATGTTCCCCGGAACGCTGTAAGAGTGCTTTCCATGCGGGATGACATCCTGAGTTTCGTGCTCGTCGCGGATTTCGCCTACAATTTCCTCCACCATGTCTTCGATTGTCACCAGGCCGGCGACGGAGCCGTACTCGTCGATCACGATGGCGAGTCGCGTCTTGAGCTGAATCTCTTTCAATAAATCCGAGACACTCTTGGTTTCTGGGACGAACGTCACCGGGCGCAGGAGCTTTCTCACGGAGCTATTGGCCAGGTCTTTATCGGAGAGGGGAAGAATGTCCCGTGCATGGACGAACCCGAGAATGTGATCAAGGTCGCCTTGGTATACAGGGATTCGAGAGTAGCGCCGCATTGCGAGCATCTGCTTTAACTGGGCAAGCGTGGTTTCCGCGGGTACCGCGAAGATCTCGGGCCGTGGCGTCATAACCTCCCGCACCGTCTTGTCTCCAAATTCTACAATGGAACGGATGAGTCGGCGGTCCTCTTTTTCAAGCAATCCCTCTTCTTCGCCCGCCAGCATTAGTGCCTCGATATTCTGGCTGGCGGTCGGCTCTTCGGTTTCGGCTTCGTCATCACTTCCCAGTGTGGCCAAATGACGCAAAAACTGGCTGATTCCTACCAATGGGTAAACGGCGAGAATCGAAATGCGCAGAAATCCGGCCGCCGGCAGCAGCCATTTGCCGCTGGTCGCCCCTAAGAGGGCATGAGGAACTACTTCGGCGAACAATAGCGCGTCGAATACCAGAAATACTCCGCTCTGGAATATCGTGCTCCAATGCAAAGGCTGCCCGATGTCCCAGGCGCCCGCCAGGAGGGCGAGCAAAATCATCGTTAACAGGACGAGCAGCGGAAAAGTAAGCTCGGCCTCTTCGGCGCCGATTTTCAGGCGAGGCTCTACGTGTTCCTCGAAAAAATCCACGTTGTCCTTGGAACCGCGGATCAGGAAACGGCCCTTCTCCGTATAGAGAAGATTCACATAGGAGAAAAGCGCGAGGACGAGATTGCTCGCCGCAATCAAGATTGCAATCAGAATGTGCATCTGGTCTATTGCCTCACGCCCTGCGGCATTCGTCGGCCTTTGCGGGACCTCGCGGTCAGACTAGCCGCCAAGCCGAATCTCTTACCCCAGAGCCTCTCGGCGCGAGCCATTTGGCCTTGATCTGTTTCGTGGTCGTAACCCATCATATGGAGCACGCCGTGGAGTGCAAGCATCTTGATTTCCTCTTCGAGGGATATGTCATATGTCGCCGCGTCTTCCAGCGCGGTCTCAACCGAAATCACGATGTCCCCGAGATAGTTTGATTCTTGCCCTCCGCCGTCGGCCGGAAATGACAACACGTCGGTCGCCTCGTCGTGGCCGCGAAATCGTTTGTTGTACCGGCGGATCGAGCGGTCCGAAACGAGACTGACGCTGAACGGCAGACCAGATACATTCTCGCGAAGCGAGTCGAGAAATGCGCGAACGCTGCCCCAGTCGGCCTGGACGGTCCGCTGCCGGTTGAGCAGCAGAACTTCGCTCCTCAACGGATCTTCGGATCGAATAAGACGCTTCCGATCATCGCCGTCGACTACCTCGGAATTCTGCGAGGTGCACATAGAGTTCTTCGGAACGATTGCTGGATTCGATGGGGATTCAAGGCGCCGGGTTGCGCGGCTTGTTCTGTTCCGGGACGGAAGCGCCGGAAGCAGAAGACGAGCCGTTGCCGTCGCCCACCTGCTCGTATTGCTCGTAGGCACGAATGATGCGTTGCACCAGATAGTGGCGTACGACGTCTTTTTCGTTGAAATAGACAAAGCTGATGTCTGGGATTTTCCTCACAACGTCGATGGCAGTCAGCAATCCGCTACGCCGCCCCTCCGGGAGGTCAATCTGGGTGACGTCCCCCGTGATGACCGCTTTGGAATTAAATCCCATCCTCGTGAGAAACATCTTCATCTGCTCGCCAGTTGTGTTTTGAGCCTCATCCAGAATAATGAAGCTGTCGTTCAAGGTGCGTCCCCGCATGAAGGCAATGGGAGCGATCTCGATCGTAGCGCGTTCGAGAAACCTCTCCACCTTTTCAGCTTCCAGCAGGTCATAAAGTGCATCATAGAGAGGACGCAGATAAGGGTCGATCTTTTCCTGAATCGTGCCCGGCAAAAAACCCAGGCGCTCGCCAGCCTCTACGGCCGGCCGAGCCAATATGATCCGACTCACCTTCCGCGCGAGCAAGTAAGAAACCGCCATTCCAACGGCGAGGTAGGTCTTACCTGTGCCGGCCGGGCCCACTCCAAACACCATGTCGTGGGCATCGATGGCTTCGAGATAAAGGCGCTGGTTGGCGCTCTTGGGAATTACGGATTTTTTACCGAAATTGCGCTGACGGCCAGCTATAACCAATGTGCGCAAAGTGCGCGAAGGATCTTCTGCCGCGATTTGAAGATACCCGTGCAGGTCGCCGTTATTGAACGTTACGCCCTCGCGCAGGAGTTGCGTATAGTCTTCTACGATCCGTTCCATGCGCTCGACATTGGCCTCATCACCTTCGATTTCGAGGGAATCGTGTTTTAAATGAGCTGTAAGGTGGAGACTCGATTCCAGCAGCCGAAGATTTTCATCGAGGGTGCCGAACAGTGTTTCAATACCACTCGTGACTTTTACTTCTTTTCTCATCCAATACGCTGAACCAGAAGCGCTTAACTCCGCTGGCAAGAATGACTGTTGCCCTCTGGATTTACATCTTTCCAGTTGATTTAACACTACCACCGTCAGTCTGTCCAGTCAAGGTGAGTAGCGGCGGTTAGCGAAGAACCAACAAGGGGCGAAATGGATTTATCTTCCAACATCTTTTTTCTTCTTCTCTTCTCTTCTCTTCTCTTCCGACGGCTAGAGCCCGTAAAGGTTGTAGGCCAAGCCCCGTAACAAGGCTTGACGCAACTGCATAAACAGGCTTCGGCCTTTCCGCACCGTACTTCTATTCACCAACTCTGAAAACGCTCTACGGGTCCTCAGCATTATTGATACTTCTCCGGAATTCAGGTAGATTTTCAACATGACTGGGAGCACACCGCCAATTACAAAAATATAGGAAGGTAAAGCCATGCTGATCAAGAAAGCCAGTTTGCTTTGGAATGTCGGGTTTGTTTTCGCACTGGTGGCATTGGAAGCGGGTTGCCAGCGCACGGAAACACCTGCGGCGGAGTCGACGGGTCCCGCGCCAAGTACCGCGCCTAATACAGCGCAATCCGGTCAGAATCCATCTGCCGAGGTCGCGGCCCCTGCAGCGAAAAAGCCCGCTCCGGCCGTAGCAAAAGCGACGCCTCCCGCTCCCATACGGAAGTCCGTCACGCTTGCGGCCGGGACCCGGCTCAAGGTTCGTACTACCACCGCCATCTCCACCGAATCGCAGGTTAGCGGCGACACCTTCGTCGCGAGTCTCGAGGAACCCCTGGCCAAAGGCGGCTGGGTGATTGCTCCGAAGGGCGCCAGGGTGGAAGGGAAGATCGTCGCAGCCGATAAAGGCGGGCGGGTGAAGGGTACGGCATCCCTCGAAATCGCGCTGGATCGCATTGAAACCGCCGACGGACAATCCGTTCGAATTTCGACCAAGAGTCTGACAGTAGAGGCCAAGCAAACCAAGGGCAAAGATGCTGCGAAAGTCGCCATCGGAGCCGGGCTGGGCGCTGTTGTGGGTGCGATTGCCGGCGGCAAGAAGGGCGCCGCCATTGGCGCGGGCTCTGGAGCTGGCGCCGGGACCGCCGTCGTGCTTTCGACGCGCGGCGATGCCGCTGAGATCGGCAGTGAGACACCGCTCAGCTTCGCGTTGAGTTCTCCCCTAACAGTTTCAGAGAAACGATAGCTGGGGTTGTGATTCGCTAACCGGTGGAGATCCCAAATAACCAACCTATCGGTGCGTCCGGACGGCCCTGGCTGTTGAGTTTTCACGCTGGAGGAACAGACCATCATGCTGAAAGAATTCAAGGAATTTGCGCTGCGAGGCAACGTGCTCGACTTGGCCGTAGCCGTGATTGTGGGGGCCGCGTTTGGATCGGTCGTTAACTCCATCGTGAACGACATCGTCATGCCGCCGATTGGATGGGCCCTCCACGGTGTGGACTTTAAGGATCTGTTCTTCAGCCTGACCGGCGTGTCTTACGCCAATCTGGCAGCCGCCAAAGCTGCGGGAGCGCCCGTGATCGCTTATGGTAATTTTCTGAATACCGTGATCAGTTTTCTGATCGTGACCCTTTCGGTGTTTGTGCTGGTTCGGCAAATCAAGCGGTTCGAGCGGCCAGCCGCCCAAACTCCGCCGACCAAAGACTGTCCTTATTGTTGCACCAGCATGCCGCTGCCAGCAACGCGCTGTCCTCATTGCACATCCCAATTACAGCAAGCCTGACGATCCCCGTCGGCCGGGATTCCACTCCCATGCCGGAATGCGGACCGGATACTTCGCCTAAGGAAGATTATAGAGAGCTAGACCGCGGATCAACCCGGAAGGAAATGGCGGTGAGGGTGGGATTCGAACCCACGGAGCCCTTTCGAGCTCAACGGTTTTCGAGACCGCCCGATTCAACCACTCTCGCACCTCACCGCATCAATTGAAAAGACAACGGACCGGCTCGGATCGTCCCGCGAACTGCGTCAACCCGCCTGGCGTTTTCTTTGGAAGAAGCTCCGGATTTGGGAAGCGCATTCCTGCTCTAAAATTCCTCTCGTTACCTCAATTCTATGATTCAGCCGTTCGTCTTCGGCGATCTGGTACAACGAACGGACGGCCCCGTTTTTGGGATCGTCGCATCCATAGACAAGCCGCTCGACCCTCGCCAGGACCGCTGCCCCGGCGCACATGGCGCAGGGTTCCATCGTGACGTATAACGTGCAACCCTCGAGCCGGTAGTTCCCAATTGCCGCACCCGCCTCGCGAAGAGCTACAATCTCCGCATGCGCCGTGGGGTCGTTTTGCGAGAGATTCCGGTTCCCCCCTCGGCCCACAATTTTCGAGCCCTTCACGACCACCGCTCCCACCGGCACCTCGCCCGCCTCCTCGACGCGCGTGGCCTCCTCCAGAGCCGCCCGCATGAATCCTACATCCGTCTCCAGCATCCCTTCCTGAATATATCACAGCCTTGCCGATAGCCGGATCGTTTGCCATTCGGCGGTTTCTCATTTCGCCCTATAGCTCCGGCGGAGCGGACTCGGCGTATTCAAGGATACAAATCATTGACCCCGCCGCACGCGAAACGTTACTATACAGAGTCCCGCCGGGGTTATCGTTATGACAGTCGATGAGGAACTCACTCTGCTCGATGACGGCCTGCGACGGCTGAAAATCGAGTTCGATATTTACTTCAACGGCGGCTCTCCGCGTCCTCCCACCGATACCCAGTGGCGCGTGGAGAGCCTGGTGAAAAAATTCTCGGATTCCAAGAGACTAACGTTCGCGCAGCGCTTCCGGTATAACACAATCGCGCAACGTTACGCCATGTTTAACGACCTTTGGCGGCAGCGTGTGAAGACTCGGGAAGAAGGACCACGGCGGACCTCGGCCGATCTCCGGCAGGAGGCGCAGAAAAAGCCAACTTCTTTCCGCGTCGAGTGGCGCGATCCAATCAAAGAGCCGGAGAAAGTCGATAAATTGTTCGCCGCCCTCATCGAAGCCAAAAAGCAATGCGGCGAAAACGTCGATAACGTCGCTGCGGATCAATTCAAGAAGTTTGTCTTGCAAAAGACCGCGCAACTGAAGCGGGATTTCAAGTGTGATCAGGTCGAGTACGTAGTCGAAGTGGAACAGGGGCAGGTGCGACTGAAAGCCAAAGGGGTTTAGAATTCCGTCTTGTTTGCCGTTGGAAACCTCCGGGAAATTTCTTCTGGCAAAGCCTTCCGCCGGCTCCCAACCCATCATTTTTCATAAGGGAGAATCAACCGTTGAGAAAGATTTCGCGCGCATTAATCAGTGTTACCGATAAGGCCGGTTTGGCGGATTTTGCACGGGGCCTGGCGGAGCTGAAGGTCGAGATTCTTTCGACCGGCGGCACGGCTCGTCTGCTGCGGGACTCCGGGATTGCCGTGAAAGACGTTTCGGAAATCACGGCGATGCCCGAGATGCTGGACGGCCGCGTCAAAACCCTGCATCCGGCGGTTCATGGCGCCCTGCTCGCGCGCCGCGACAACCCGGAGCACCTTCGCACGCTGGAGCGCATGTCCATCGGCCTCATCGACATGGTCGTCGTCAACCTCTATGCCTTTGAGCAGACCGCCGCGCGTCCCGGCGTAACCTTTGAGGAAATCATCGAAAACATCGACATCGGCGGACCCTCGATGATCCGCTCGGCTGCCAAAAATCATCGCGATGTCGCCGTCGTAACCTCCCCCGAAGACTATCTCGGAATCCTCGATGAGATGAAGCGCAACGCCTCCGAGCTTAGTTCCGAAACGCACTGGCGTCTGGCGCAGAAGGCTTTTGCCTGCACGGCGCGTTACGATTCCGCCATTGCAAAAACGCTCGCCTCGCTCGACCACGCCGGAGCCAGGAAATTGCAAGCGGACGGAAAATTTCCGGCACAACTTGAGTTGCATTACGAAAAGCTCACGGATCTTCGCTATGGAGAAAATCCGCATCAGGCTGCCGCCGTCTATATTGTCGCGGGATCGCCGAGGTCCGGCGTCGCCGGTGGACGCGCGTTGCAAGGCAAGGAGCTTTCGTTCAACAATCTGGTCGATCTCGAAGCCGCCTGGAACCTGGTTCGGGAATTCACGGAGCCTGCCACCGCGATCATCAAACACACCAATCCCTGCGGAGCCGCCGTCGATTCCACGCTTGCCGAAAGCTACGTAAAGGCGCTCGAGACGGACCCCATCTCAGCCTACGGCGGCGTACTCGGCTTCAACCGTCCGGTGGATGGAGAGACCGCCGAGCGGCTCGGAAAGAATTTCGTCGAGGCCATTATCGCTCCCGGTTTTTCCAAGGAGGCATTGGACCGCCTCTCCGGAAAGAAGAACCTGCGACTGGTCGAGGTGGATGCTTCGATTTCGCTTGACCACGAATTCGCTCTGAAACAGGTGAGCGGAGGAATGCTGGTTCAGGACCAGGACCTCCACGTCCTGCGCGCCGAGGATCTGAAGACAGTCACCACGCGGCGCCCCAGCCCGGAAGAGATCGCGAGCCTTCTGTTCGCCTGGAAGCTTGTAAAACACGTCAAGTCGAACGCCATCGTCTACGCGCGCAACCGTCAGTTGGTGGGCGTCGGCGCGGGCCAGATGAGCCGTGTGGACTCGGTGAAACTGGGAGCGGGCAAAGCGATCCTGCCTGTTCAGGGAACCGTGCTCGCATCCGACGCCTTCTTTCCTTTTCCGGACGGAATCGAAGAGGCCGCCAAGGCCGGCGTGGTAGCTGTGATCCAGCCCGGAGGCTCCATCCGGGATGCCGAAGTCATAGCCGCCTGCGACCGTCTGGGCCTCGCGATGGTCTTCACCGGCGTCCGGCATTTCCGGCATTAGAAGCTATTGGATAAGATCCTGGGATCCCGTAAGGGCACGACTTTAGTCGTGCCGATCGCGCAGGATAATAAGGAGCGGGCTTTAGCCCCTGAGGTGCGTCTTTGGCCCTCAGCGGCTGAAGCCGCAGTTCCAAAGGGCCTCGGTCCGGCACGGTTAAAACCGTGCCCTTACAATTCGGTTGAACGGGTTATGCAACAACTCTCAACCCCCGCCGGCAACGCCGCGTATACCGTCGAGCGAGCCTTTTTTCGCCGCAAGCAAATCTTTTTCCCTTCCACTCGTGGTTGAGATATACTGTGAAGAAGAAGCTTTCTGCCCCAGAAATGCTTTGGACGCATTGTAAAGATAAAGATCGGCGGAAATATGGGGAAGGCAAATGAGGAGTCCCGGATGAAATTACAAAGGCTCTTGAAGATAGCCTGTGTCTGGAGTCTGCTTGCGGCGTCTCTGGCAGCGCAGAATACCCGGAACTCCGGGCAGAATGGCGGCGGTCAAACTCCCACCGCGTCGGCCGTTTCGGGACAAGACGTCAAGCCCGACAAGGCGCAAGCCTACTACCACTACTCACTCGGACATCTCTACCAGGAGAGGGGCTCGCTCTTCAACCGGGCGGATCTGTTGACGCAGGCCATCGAGGAATATAAGATCGCCCTCCAGTACGATCCCACTTCCTCCTATCTGAGTCTGGAGCTGGCCGACCTCTACGCCTCCACCGGCCGTTGGCAGAATGCTTTGCGGGAGGCCGAAGACGATGTCAGCCGCCATCCCGAAGACGTGAGCGCGCGAAAGCTTCTGGGACGCCTCTATCTCCGGCTTCTGACTCCGGACCGCGGCGGCCAGCAGCCTCCCGAGGATTTGCGGGAGCGCGCCGTCAAGCAGTTCGAGCAGATTTTGCAGCGTGACCCGAACGATGTTTCTTCGTATCTGATCCTGGCGCAGCTTTACCGCTCGGCGGGAGAAAATGCCAAAGCGGAAACGATCCTGAAAAAAGCGATCGCGATGCAGCCGGACTCCTCCGAGGCAAACTCCAACTTGGCGCTCCTTTACGTGGATATCGGCGACTATCGAGCCGCCATCGATCTGCTGAAACGGGTCGCCGACGAAAAAGCGGATTCGCAGGTGTGGAGCACCCTCGCCTACGCCTACGAGCAGACTCAGGATTATAAGAATGCGTCCGCGGCTTATAGAAAGGCCCTGGAGCGCGATCCGGATAATATCGGTTTTCGCCGCGGGCTGGGGCAGAGTCTGCTGCTCAGCCGGCAATACGATCAGGCCCGCGAGCAGTTCGAAGGCTTGGTCGAAGCCAACCCGCGCGATGTGGAATCCTATCTGCGGCTGAGCCAGGTTTACAGGATTCAGCGTCAATTCGATCAGGCACACCAGACTCTGGCGAAAGCATTGGAGCTGGCGCCCGATAACCTCGACATTCAATTCAACCAGGTGCTGCTGGCCGAATCGCAGGGAAAGATTCCGGAGGCGATTTCGCTGGTTCAGAAGATTCTCGATGCCACCTCGAAGCTGGAATCATCGCCGTTAAATCCAAACGACAAGGGCAGCCGCGGAATCTTTCTCGAGAAGCTCGGTTTGCTTCATCGCGATCAGGGCGATTTTCCCAATGCCGAAGGCGCGTTCCGGCAGATGCTGGCGCTCGGGAAGGAAAATGCCATTCGCGGCGAAATTCACCTGATTGAGACCTATCAGGAAAGCAGGCAGTACGATAAAGCGCTGGATGCATCGGAAAAAGCCGTGAAGCAGTACCCGGAAAGCCGCGAGCTGGTTTTGGAACGCGCAGCGCTGTTGGCTTCGGTCGGCAAGGGATCGGCTGCTGTCGGCCTCCTCAAGCCTCTGCTCAAGAACAATTCGGAAGACCGCGAAATCTGGCTGGCCACCGCCCGCGTATATCAGCAGGAAAAGCAGTTTGACCAAGCCAGGGAAGCCACCGCCAAGGCCCAGGAGTTATCGGATTCCGATGAGGAGCGCGAGTACATCCATTTCCTTTACGGCTCGATCTGGGAGCGTCAGAAGGATTACAAGCGCGCCGAGCAGGAGTTTCGCAAGACTTTAGAGATCGATCCGGACAGCGCGATGGCGCTCAACTACCTCGGTTACATGTGGGCCGACCAGGGAACCAACCTGGACGAAGCCGTCAAGATGATCCTGCGCGCGCTCGAAATGGAGCCCAACAGCGGCGCTTACATGGACAGCCTCGGCTGGGCCTATTTCAAGCAAAACCGTCTGGACCTGGCGCAGCAGTATCTGGAAAAAGCGACCGACCGCCTGGGAAGAGATCCGACGATTTTGGACCACCTCGCCGAGGTCTATTTCAGTGCGGGACGTATCCGCGATGCGCAGGCAAAGTGGAAGCTGGCGCTGGAGGAATGGGGCCGGCTCCCCAAGAGCGAAGTGGATTCGGACGAAGTCGCCAGGGTGCAACGCAAGCTGAAGGACGCCAACGTCAAACTGGCCCAGGAAAATAAAGAAAGCAAGTCGGAGTCGCGACCGTAAGGGACGTCCGCCCCTAACACCTAACATCTGGCCCCTAACACCTAATGACCTCCGTTGCTCTGAAGGCCTATGCCAAGATCAATCTCGGCTTGTCGGTCATCGGCAGGCGCGCAGACGGCTATCACGAGCTTCGCACCATCTATCAAAGCATCTCTCTCTCGGACTATCTTAATGTCGGGATTTCTCGCGGTTCCGCGGGCGTCAAGCTCGAAACCAAAGGAATGGACGTTCCAGCAGGCCGGGATAACCTGGCGGTTCGCGCGGCGGAGGCGCTGCTCAACGAGCTGAAATTGAAGCGGAGCGTTTCGTTGCGTCTGTGGAAGCGCATTCCATCCGGAAGCGGACTGGGCGGAGCGAGCAGCGATGCGGCGGCAACCCTCCTCGCTCTACTGCATTTGTTGAAGAAGAAACTCCCGCCGGATCGTCTTCTTCGCGTAGCCGCGAGTTTGGGTTCCGACGTCCCGTTTTTTCTTTTCGGAGGAAGGGCGCTCGGCGTGGGACGTGGCGAGGAGGTCTATCCGTTGCCCGAAGAGCCGCGCCGGTCGTGCGTGGTAGTTTTCCCCGGTGAGTCGGTCAGCACGGCGGACGCTTACAGCCGGCTCCATGCGCCGTTGTTGACAAGCCCTCGGACGAACCATAACATAGAACTGTTCTGTGGCAGGGCCAATGAGGGCAGGGCCAACGAGCGAGGCAGGGACCGGCTCGGAAACGATTTTGAGCCTCTTGTTTTCGAGTCCATACCGCAACTGGCCGCGGTGAAGAAACTGCTGTTTCGCTGCGGAGCTTCCGTGGCATCGCTTACCGGCAGCGGCTCAGCCGTCTTTGGATTGTTCGAAGATCGCCACGAAGCCCGGGAGGCCGTGCTGAGTTTGCGGCGGCCTTGCTTTGCGGTTTACCTGGCGCGAACCGTTTCCCGCCGGGAATTTCAGGCCCAGATCTCCGGTTCCGCCATCCCGTAGTTGGGGCGTCGTCCAGTGGTAGGACACAAGCCTTTGGAGCTTGGTACCTAGGTTCGAATCCTAGCGCCCCAGCCAACTTTTCTTTGACGGACTCCTGCTCCTCCATTTGTTGACAGTCTGGCCCGCTATCGAGCGGCAACCTATCTCGTGTTAGTTGATTTAGCCAACCGGCGGCTATTTCAACAGTCTGGCTGCGGAATCGCCCTGACGGCCGGCAACTTCAACGCTGGAGTACGACCCAGGTGCTACAACGAGGCCCACTGATATTTCTCGCTGTCGTGTTGGTCGCGCTACTACCCTTCCTATTACAGATTGCTCTGCCATTCCTCACCCCGTTCATTCTGGCATTGATCCTCGCGATTGTCATGAATCCGGTCAAGAACCGGCTCAACCTTCGAATACATCGGCCCGGATTAACTGCCTTCATCATTACGTTCACGACCGTGATTGTACTGGGAACCATCCTCGCTTTCGCGGGATTGGCTTTGACCGGGGAGCTGACATCTGCTTATGACAGGCTGAGCCGGCGTTCACTTGAGGAAGGCGGCTGGCCGGCTCTTGTCACTCACACTACCGACCGGGTCCTGGACGCATTCTCCACCCGCCTGCATCTCAACAAAGAAGCGATTCGGGCGGAACTCCTCGACCGCATGAAGTCCATCACCGGGTTCCTGCTAAACAGAGTCGGCACAGCGATTGGTGGCGTTACATCAATTTTGATCACAGGCCTGCTGGTAACCCTGTTCCTCTACTTCCTGCTCAGGTACGGAGGGAACTGGATCGGCCGCTTGCGTGCCACGATCCCACTCGATTCTGGTGCAACCGACCGGCTTTTTCGGACTATTTACGATTCGGTCGTGGCGAACGTCGGCGGAGTGCTCGCCGTTGTTCTTGGCCAAGGCCTATTGCTCAGCCTGGGGTTTTGGTTTCTTGACGTGCGCTCTCCCGTGCTCTGGGGCATGATCGGTGGACTGGCCTCCATCATTCCAATCGTTGGCGCCCCGCTGATCTGGGTTCCAGTTGTGATCGCATTCATCTTCATGGGTCTTTATTGGAAAGCGGTGGTACTGGGCCTGTGGGGCGGCCTCGTGGTAGGTTCTGTAGACAACGTGGTGCGTCCGCTGGTGGTTGGCGGGAGAGAAAATCAGCACCCCATGCTGCTCGCGTTGGCGATGATTGGCGGCACGTACGCCTTCGGCGCTCTGGGAATTATTCTCGGTCCCCTGCTGGTCTCTCTAGCCGCTGCCCTAGTGCGAGAGATGCAAAGGCTGGTTACGCCCGGCGCAGTAGTACCTACGCACCCAGTCGGCGAGATGAGACCGGCTGCCAACCCGGAGGACAGCATTAAGTGATGCGCTCCAGTACGAACGCTGCTGCCGGAAGCCTCCAATTCAGACCGACAGCGTGATAGGCTGCTTCGATTGTTTTACTGGAGTTGGTTGGGGGGCTTCGGCGGGCTTCGCAGGCCAATAACCGACCGTTAACCGAAGGGTTGTAGATTCGAGTCCTGCCTGAGAGCCGAAGACAAAGGTTGCCTTCCAAGGCGGAGAAGATGTTGCAAACAACGTTTCCTGGGCAGCCAACTTTTCCTTTCACGAACTCCCGCCCCTCCATTTGTTGACCGCGCCGCCCGCTCAACCTTGTCTATGGCGAATTGATAAACCTGACCGATTCTACCGGTAACCGCGCTGGCTAGGTGAGGCGAGTCAAAGTTGCGGAACGCACCCGGTGACAGTCCATAGCTTCCAGTTCGGATTTCCAAGCCATCTGCTGGGGGAAATCCCGCAAGGGTTGGGTGAGATTCACCAACGATGGAATGGCTTGTCTGAGCTGTTAGGTTTCCTCAACTCGCCCTAGCGCATTCCCCTTTCGAGCCGAGCACGCGAAGCATCTCCTTATTGCTCAATGTGGTAAAGGAGTCTTGTTTGTTTCTCCCTGGGAATATGGCAACCGGGGATCGATCGATCTTCGGGTTGCAGCGCAGAGATGATGCCCTATCCGTGCAAGAAGAATCCTGGCCAGTGGCGTGCTTTGCCCCTCGTTGACACCCGAAGAACTCGACCGTTTCATCGGTAAAGGAAGCGCGCTTCACACGAACCCGAGCGCATGGAAGCGTGGTGATGACATCCGTTGAAAAGACCGTCCGAAACCGCACCGTTCGTTGGGGGATGGCGGTAGACCTCCAAGGCTCTGAGAATTCTGGCAAACCCATCTTCGAATTCGCACAAAGAAAAGGACGGAGGAGGCAGTTATCCAAATGAAGAAATTTCACTGGAAAAGGAAACGACTACTTTCGGCGTGCCATACAAGCCATAAAGGATGAGAAAACCATGTACAGATCCTCGAGTTTACTTAGGTTAATGTTCGCGGTTTTGAGTTTGTCTTCTCTGGTCTGGGCGCAAACCGCGCTGCCCAAGGAGGTAGCAAAGAACGGATATGCCGACATGATTGTGGTAAATGGAAAGATCGTTAGCATGGATGACGGCGGTTACAACACGAGCCCGGGAACCATGTATGAGGCGATGGCTGTCAAAGGAACCAAGATTATCGCCTTGGGAACCAGCGAGAAAATCCGGAGTCTGGCGGATTCCGATACCAAGGTCATCGATGCCGCCGGGCAACTGGTGATTCCAGGCATCATTGAAAGCCACGCACACTTATTTGGCAACCCGGTTCTGGGGCGGCAGTTGGGCGTGAAATTTCCCGACAAAGGGATCGTCATGCGTATCCAGGCGGCAAAAGATATCGAGTCGACTCGCCTGCGGATTGAGAACGCCCTGAAGGACGGAGCCAAGAAGGTAAAACCCGGTGATTGGCTGGTGATGTTTATCAATCCCAACGAGCAGGAGGGGGTGAGCAGTTCCCGAGTCTGGTCCTGGATTACCTCGGACCATCTGGAGACGCGCAAGCGCCTGGATGCGGTCGCCGGAGCCAATCCCGTTCTGATTCAGTCCGGGCCACGATCTGCGCTCAGCTCGAAAGGCTGGGAAATGGCGGAGAAGTTCCTGCCTTCCTTCGCGGAATTCTCCCGGAACGAAATGGGATTGAATTTCAACGGGGGAGAGGACCCACGCGTGACCGGATTCGTCAGCGTTTCCCAGCAGCAGGCGTTGATGTGGGATATTTGGAATCACGACACCCCCATCAGTTTGATCGCCGAAATGTTCCGGCGTGACCTGCTGGAGGCGGCCGCTCACGGAGTCACTACGTTCAGCTCACGGATTCCCAATCCCAAAATCTTGAGCGGGTACGTTTGGTTGAACCACGAAGGGGCCATGCCGGTGCGGTTCGCCGGGCTCTATGAAACCCATCGGCGTCCCCAGGATCCGAAGGTGACCGAACAATTTTATAAAACAACGGGCGTTCTGACGGGTCTGGGCGACGAGAACTTCTGGATTCACGGTGTAGCCTCCGAAAAATGGGACGCGCTGTTTCCGACCGCCTGCCTCGGACCCGACGTCGAGGCTCCTCCCAAAATTAAGCAGCGGGAGGTCTGCATGCGTCCGGACGACATGTGGTGGATCACGCTGCAAAACGCGCTGGAGACAGGCTGGCGGCTGGCGGGGATTCACGGCGTGGGGAGCCAGGGCGCCCGGTTATTCCTACAGATGATAGAAATGGCGCGGAAGAATACCGGGATGTCCGTGGATGACATCCGAAAGCTGCGGTTGACGATCGAACACGCCGAGGCGCTGGGCAAGATGCCCGACGTGGTCGCCGGATTGAAAAAATACGACATCACGGTAAGCGCCGGCGCCCGCTTCCTGCTCGTAGCGCCGGATTATGTCAACGACTACGGTCCCCGCGTGGAACCCTTCCTTCTGCCGGTGAAGAGCCTGCTGGATCAGGGAATAAGAGTTGTCGGACAGAACGAGGGTTACCGCAACCTCGGTTACCATATGACTCTCATGATGACGCGGAACGTGAAAGGCCACCAGTATGCGCCGGAGGAGGCGGTGGACCGGATGATCGTGCTCAAGATGTGGACCAAATGGGCCTCACGATACGTCATGAAGGAAGACGTGATCGGTTCTCTGGAACTCGGGAAACTTGCCGATTTCACCATATTGGATAAAGACTTCCTCACGATTCCAATCGACCAGATCCCCAGCATCAAACCGCAAATAACGGTCATGGGAGGCAAGATCCGTTATCTCAACAGCGAGTTCGCTGGCAAATTGGGGATGGAGCCAGTCGGGTTCGAGGCCCCGCCGGACTTTAGCCCGTGGGGCGAACCAAAAAGCGATGTACCGAATTCCGGAACCATGATCGATTGAGTGATCGAATGAGTCCCGGCTACTTCCAATTGGATTACGGCCCCGGCTCAGTCCTGTACGCGAAGGCCATTTTGTTAAAGGCGGGGAGACTAGGACGCCTCCCCCCACATCCCAAATTGAAGAAGCTCGCGATGCAGACGCGAGTTGTCGAATACGCCAAATCAACTGGCGGGCACAGACTTCCGAGTGACCGCACTCCTGTTTGTGCCTTCGAGCCAAAATGTAAGGGGTATCCTATGCAACATCACAACTGGCTAAGTCAAGACTGGTGCCGGCAAGTATTTCCTTCCGCTGTCCTGGCGGTGATGATGCTGCCTGCGGTGACGGCGTGGAGTCAATCAACGGCCGGAACGATTTCGGGAACCGTTTCCGACACTTCCGGCGCAGTGGTGCCTGGCGCCTCGGTGGTAGTGAAGAACTCGGATACGGGGATGAACCGGACTCTTCGGACGGACGCACAAGGAAGATACGTTGCGCCGCAACTCACCCTGGGCGGCTATGAAGTGACTGCCAGCGCCGCAGGTTTCCAGTCGGAGGTCCACCGGGGAATCGCTTTGGCGGTAGGCCAAGAGGCGGTGGTGAACTTCTCCCTCAATGTAGGAACTGTTTCTGAGACGGTTGAAGTAACGGGTCTAGCCCCCTTAGTGGAGACCACCTCGTCCACCAACTCCGGCCTGGTGGACGAGACTACGGTGCGGGAACTCCCGCTGAACGGTCGCAGCTTCACGGACCTGATGGATTTGCAGCCAGAAGTAAAAAAACTGGTCTCTGCTACAGGCACTAGCCGCGTTCTGGGCTTCGGGCTGAGCTTCAGTGTCGCCGGTTCGCACCCTCTGCACAATCTTTACATTGTAGACGGATTGTATACCGGAGACTCCCGAGTGGCGACGCCGGCCAGCGCCTCCGGGCTGGTGCTGGGTACCGACACGATCCGGGAATTCCGGATGCTTACTTCCAACTACACGGCTGAATTTGGCCGGGTTGCCGGTGGCGTGATGACGGCGGTAACCAAATCGGGAACCAATACCTTGCACGGCTCGGCGTTCGAGTTTCTTCGCAACAGCGCTCTCGACGCACCCAGTTATTTTGACAATGACTCGCCGCCGCCCTTCAAGAGAAATCAATTTGGAGCAACCATTGGAGGGCCGTTTAAGAAAGACCGCACTTTTTTCTTCGGCAGCTATGAAGGTTTGCGGCAACGCCTCGCGACCACATCCTTCTTGTTAGTGCCGAATCTGGCGGCCCGCAAGGGGATTATTCCCGGAGGCGCCTGCGCCGCGGGTTGTACCGTCGGGCCGGCGGCGCAGGCGGTTTTGAATGTGTATCCTTTGCCCAACGCGAGCGATCATGGCAACGGCACCGCCGATTACATCTCCGCTCCCTCCATTGCCACCCGGGAAGATTACTTTTCGATTCGGTTCGACCATACCTTCAGCGATAAGCACTTTATGTTCGGCCGGTATACTTTTGACAACGGTAAAGTAAATATGCCGCAGGCCTCCGGGCTCTTTACGGATTTTCTGCCGAGCCGCTACCAATACCTGGCGCTGAGTGCCACTTCGATGTTAAGTCCGGCATTATTGAATACATTCCGCGCCGGCGTGAACCGGTCCACTTCTGGCCAGGGGTATGAATCCACAGCGAATATTTCTCCCCTGGTGAGTATTCCGGGTAGGAGCGCAAGCAGCCTGGCTGTTGCCGGGTTATCCACCATCGGAACGAACAGCCTGAGCCCGGGCTTCTACTGGTGGACTTCCTTTCAGTACGGGGACGATCTCAATTACACCAGGGGAAATCACTCCTTGAAGTTCGGAGCCAATCTCCAAAGAAGCCGGGATAACCAGAATGCGGTAGCTTTCTACACCGGGGTGTGGACTTTTAACTCCATTCCAAATTTCTACTTGCAGAGTCCAACCAGCCTCAACACGGCGACTCCTACCGCCGACGCCGTCCGGGGATGGCGCACCTGGATCATGGGCGCCTACGTTCAGGACGATTGGAAAGTGCGCCCTCGCTTGACGGTAAATTGGGGCATCCGCTGGGAAAAGGTCACCGTACCAACAGAGGTGAACAACAAGATTGCGACTATCAGGAACATCTTTACGGACCCGGCGACGACGGTAGGGGGGCCTTTCTGGGAGCAAAAATCGGCCTTCGCTCATCTCTCGCCACGGGTGGGTCTTGTGTGGGACCCGTTTGGCGACGGAAAGACGTCCGTTCGAGCAGGGTTTGGGATTTTTCAGGTGGCCATTCGCAATTCCGATTTCGCCGTACCAGGGGACCGGATGCCACCTTTCTACGTGACTACCTTGCTTTCGAACCAGACAGGAGTAGCGCCTTTGACCTATCCGGACGCGTTCGCCAACTTTGTGCGCCCAGGGCAGCCCCGGATTCTTCCGCGGATGGAAGCGATTGATTTCCACCTGGACCAGCCCTACAAGCTGAATTGGAGCTTCAATATCGAGCGGGAAATCTTTCCCAGCACCATGTTCAATGTCGGCTACGTTGGCTCGCGCGGGATACACATACAGAACATCTCGTCCGACGTCAATCAGCCAACCTCGATCCTGAGCCGGGATGGCAGGCGGTACATTCCTCAGGGAACCCCCCGGCCCAATCCGAATTTCACACAGGACCGCTATCGGTTCGCGGGAAACGACGCTTACTTCAACGCCTTGCAGGTGAGTCTCCAGAAGCGATTCAGCCACGGATTCCAACTCAGCAGCTCCTATACCTTTTCGAAGTCCATCGACACCTCCTCCCTCACGTTTTCCCAAGGCACGGAGTTCGCCGCTCAAAGCGCCATCGAAAACGCGTTCCCGTTCAATACCAAGGCCAACCGGGGGCCGTCAAGCTGGGATCTGACACACTATTGGTCCACGAATTATGCGCTCGAGCTGCCGTTTGGTCCTGGCAAGGCGGTGGGCGGGAATTTGACGGGGGCGGGCGGAAAGCTGCTGGGTGGATGGTCAGTGGCCGGAGTGATGACGGTCAATTCCGGCCCGAAGTTTTCCCCGATTCTGGGCATTGATTACACGGGAGGTCTTCCCCAAAGCGCAGGAGGAGGCGAGAAACCGGATCTAGCGCCGAATGGGAAGCTAAATCCCGTGCTGGGTGGGCCGAAGCAGTATTACGATCCATTGGCATTTCTGTTGCCGCCGCTCGCTCCCGATTGTCCTGGGGCGACGAACTGCACGCGCACGGTCTTTGGCAACGTGGGACGAAATACGATCACTGGGCCCGGATTGTGGACCTTTGATTTTAGCCTGCTAAAAGATACCAAGCTGACCGAAAAGACGAACCTGCAGTTTCGTACGGAAATCTTCAATTTGTTTGACCGGTCCAACTTCGCCATGCCCGACAACGTAGTATTCCTCGCCGGAGGACTGCGGAATCCGACTGCCGGGAGAATCGCCCCGACCGCTACCGCCGCTGGCGTGGTCACTCCCGCACGGCAGATTCAGTTTGGCCTCAAGTTCATTTTTTGAGGTCAGCGGCTAAAGCGTGCCCTCGGCGTGATTATTTGAGCCGAGGGTGCCAATTCGGTCCGAGGGATTTTCCGGTTCTGGCTGAGCGAGCGAATACCGGTTCGGTGATTGAGCTTCTGGAGGAGAAGCAATGGTTCCCTTTTTTCACAACTCGCTGGAGCTTCTTCCGCTGATTCTCCGCAGGCCCATTTTGAGGAATTCGTGCAGCGCCGTGTTGCTGTTAACGCTGATCCTTTTCTTCGAAACCGAAGCATTATATTCCGCGCAGAAAGAACCGGAGAAGAGCACCCGTGTGGCGCTCGGTGACGTTTCTGGCCCTCCCAAAAGCGAGGTGATGGTTCCTCTCTACTTGACTCCGGCTTCCGAGGATCTACGGGTGGGCAGCATTTCTGCCGCCATCGGCTTTGACGGCAAAATGGTTTCTTTTGTCAAAGCCGAGAATGGATTTCTGCTGGAAGGAGTCGATGGCACTTTTCATGCCGAGGTCAAGAAAGGCGCCGAAGACTCCAACCACTCCGTTTTGTTCTTGGAGGTCGTCACCCGAGGAGCGCCACGGAAGCCGTTGAAAGAGGGTTTGATTGTAACCCTGAGGTTCGAGATTGCACCGGAAGCACCACCAGGAAACAAGGTAAGTTTGGAGTTTGAAAAGGTCAGCGCGGCCGATTTGAGCACGCCGCCAAAGGTCGTTGAACCTTTGTCTTCGCACAAAGGTATCATCGAAATCCTTCCAGCGGATGCTCTCCCTTACGTCGGTTGCTTCTTTTTTAGCCATTAGCACGCTGACATTCAGCGCACAAGAATGCCGCTCTTTATGGTATCCGACGACATCGTCAAACGGCACTTCCAATGAAACCATTCGCTGTTTGAGCTTGTAAACGCGGCGCGGTTGGCTGATCTGATCGCTGCCACCGGGTGCGTTCCGCAACTTGGACTCGCCTCACCTGGCCAGCGCGGTTACCGGTAGAGTCGGTCAAAATATCAATTCTTCATAGACAAGCTGTCGTCATTTGATCAGGTAGTGTCTTGCATCCAGCACCGACACCAACTTTCGAACCGCAACTTCTGGTGAGTCTCGATCACTGCTTACAATCATGTCCGGGCGTTCGGGAGGTTCATAAGGCACCTGAAGACCAGGTACTGTACTTGTACCGCCCCCCTGTGCTTTTCGGTAGATTCCTTTCGCATCCCTTTCCATGCAAACGGCCAAAGGGCAGTTTACATATACTTCGAGGAATTTCGCGATTTGTTTCCGGGCGCGATCCCGGTAGAGACGGCGGTTGGCCGTGGCATCGAAAATCACTGGCACGCCGTGATCGACGAGAAGTTGGCCGATGTACACCATCGTTCGGTAGAAGGTTTCGCGTTCCTGCTCGCTGTAGTCTGGCTGCGGGGTGAGAATTTTTCGCAGATCGTCGGATTCCAGGACCGCAGCATTCACGCCGAGGGCACTCAATTCTTTCGCAAGCGCAGACGCCAACGTTGACTTTCCGGAACTCGGAAGGCCTGTTATCCATACAGCAAAGGCCGGTTCGGGTTTAGACACCGCAGTATTCATTCACGCGCGCTGGATCGAACGTCGCTGACTCCAACACGGAATGCATGAACGCAAAAAGCGCTTTGCGAACAGGTATCGTCAATGTTGGATACCAGACCGGACTCGCCATGACCAAAGCTCTAAATACGAAGAAGGGCGCGATCACATCCAGAATTTCCCGGTCTCCGCTCTGCTCAAGATAGATCTTCCAAAAGCGGTCAAATAGAGCTGCGAAGGCGCCTTCCAACCGGCCGTCACGCTGGAGCGAGGAGAAAACGTAATTCATGGTGAGCGATGCCACGTCGTCCGCGGGATCGCCATACTCGCCTCGTGAACGATCCAGCACCCGGAAATCGGTTCCTGTCTGAAACAGAATGTTCCACGGGTGAAAATCACCATGAATTTGTCGCAGCCTATGGCTGAACCGCTTCAATCGCCACCGCCACTTCAAACAGCGATGCTCAATTTCTTCGAGCATTTGCGCGGACGGGAACGGAAAGTCTGCTGGATAGCTGTCCGTCAGGCCCATGATGCACTCGCCGTGCCCCATGAGTTCGCGAATCCGGCGGATGTACAGGCCCAGATCGGGACCTTTGGTCGTGTGAATCTGTACCAGATAATTGCAGAGCGCATCTACACGGATGAGGTCGAGCTCGCTTAGTTCCCCTCCGCCTTGAATCCGAGCCAGATCCAGAAAATAGCCGTTGCCCTCTACGTACTCGGTGAGAAGAAACAGCTCCTCGACTCCTCCCAGGGAGAGCAGATTGCCATTCCCGACGAAGCCTCCCACGTCCAGCGATCGGACATGCTGTTGAAGTTGATTGAAGGCACGGTGCTCCCATAACAGCACTTGGGCCCTATCTGCCATGTGCTCGTGTCCGAACGGACCCGCATTCAACGTATGTATCACCGAGCGATTCCGCTCGCCCGCGATGAGATAATCCACCTGTACGGGAGTACCATAGCCATACTCTTTGATGGATCGCTCCTCAGGCGCTTCTCCCAGGCGTAATAATCCGAGGACTGTCACCGGCTTGCCAAGCAGGTGTCGAAGGTAACCCTCGATACATTCCTTTTTCAGTTCAGGCATTGCTATCTCTGATTGGGAACGCCGGTGACCGGTGATCGCATGACTTCCGTAAAGGCGATTGGCCGTTCGTAGAACATGCGCAGGATCACATGCCCGTTGGCGCTTCCACCCTCAAGAAGCATTTCCGCGTCGCGGTCACCATACGGAATGGAACCGCTGGAAGCGCTTCTCAGTCCAACCTCATTATAAATGTTGTGAGGGTTCCAAAGCATCCACCCGTTTGCTCCGAAATTCTCTGCGGCTGTGATCTGCGTCCTTGTCTCTTTCGATCTGCCTTCCGATAGACTGACCCTCCAGCCCCCGATTGTCAGAGTCGGCCCCTGTTTCAATGCAGCCCTTCTTCGGCGGGAGTCGCGCCGATATCCCCGGTTGTGACGCCGGTCACTGCAAGCGATCGCGCATTGGAGGCAAGCTGAAAATGTGACGCAGGCAATATCCCCGTCCACCGGCGCTGATCCCGAACAACTCTCGCAGAAAGAGTCGGTGGCTGCGCGGTTAAATCGGGGTTTTCATAGCCAATTGCAGTTGGTGGAGGAGGCCTTAGGACGGTTGGACCTGGGAGAGTATGGCCATTGCTTGGCCTGCGACGACGATCCGAATACATCCAAACCGCTTGAGGCAGTGCCCTGGACCCGCTATTGCCTGCTCTCTCAGGAAAAAGCCACTCCTTTCCAGACGCCAGATGAAATCGGCGTAGGGCAAAGGATTTGAGGAGGACTGAAGCCATGAGTTTGTGGTGCCAACATCGAAATCAGACTACTCCGCGGCGAGATGAGGACGGAGATTATCGCCGGTGCTTGGAGTGCGGCGCGCGAATAGCTTGGACGTGGCCCGATAAATTCCCCACCCGGCCTCCTCACCGAACGGAGGACTCGTCGTGGGAAAACTTCTGCCGTAGCTTAGGGATTGAGGACAGAGAGAAGGTTCATCGCTTCTGAGCTCCGGGATGTCCTTTAAGAACTCTGAAATGATGAGAACTAGAAAGCACCGTGACATGCAATTGCGGTGCGGAGGAGAATCCATCGGACGGCGTTTGGGAGGAGTTGATGACCACAAAAGACATTCCGCCGCCGCAGCAATCGGAGAACTTCTTCGAAAACAGTCACGTATACGGAGGGCAAAATATGATACAGCGATTTAGAAACCGGACAGAAGCGGGGCTCCTTTTAGCAAAGAAGCTGGCTGCCTACGCGGGTCGCCCGGATGTATTGGTCCTGGCGCTTCCGCGCGGCGGTGTGCCAGTGGGTTTTGAAGTTGCCAAGGCACTGCATGCACCATTGGATTTCCTTATCGTCCGCAAGCTTGGAACGCTGGGCCAGGAAGAATTGGCCATGGGCGCCATTACCAGCGGCGGCGTGCAGGTGCTGAACGATGAGGTTGTCCGGGCATTGGGCATCTCTGAGGAGGAGATTGATTCCGTTGCCGCGAAGGAACAAAAGGAACTGGAACGAAGGGAGCGCGTGTACAGGGGCCGCCGAGCCGCGCCGGATGTTCACGGTCGCACCGTGATTCTGGTCGATGACGGAATCGCGACGGGAACGACGATTCGGGTAGCCATTGCCGCGCTCAAGACGCAGAGCCCCTCTCGGCTCGTCGTGGCCGTTCCGGTTGCTCCGTTTTCCACCTGTGAGGAATTAAGAGAAGAGGTGGACGAGGTTGTTTGCCTACTATCACCGAAGGAGTTTTGGGCGATTGGCCTCTGGTATCAGAACTTCCCTCAAACATCCGACGAAGAGGTCTGCAACCTGCTCAAACGAGCGGATCGCGAGCGATCCGCCGCCGCAGCATGATAACTAACTCTGTCTACCACTGGCTCGCGCGTTCGTCCTTCCCGCTCGCCGATGTGATAGCAGTCACCGACTGGAACCAGTTCCGCGAGTCGCGCTGCTTCCGATTCGTACTGCTGGTCGCAGCCTCTCACCATAGAAAAGCCCTTAGTGTGAATGCCCCTCGCCCATTGACTCCGGCGGCTCGACGGCCCAAATGTCCTCCGGATTCTTCTCGAAGGGATAAACGTGAACCATCCACCCGAACAGTCGGGGAACGAACCGTCCTCCGGCTTTCGCGCACGCTTCCTTCGTCGAGATCGACCCCGCGAGTCCGAAAGAAGAATGCGGCTGGAACGCCTCCCGTTTCCGGCTCTCCGGTGGAAGGCAGAAATTCACGTGCAAGTGCCATTGGGCGACGCTCAGCGGAATTCGACGGTCGAGTTCGTCTTCCGAAATCCGGGCAGGCGCCGTATACATGGCACCCACCAGCCGGTAGCCGTCCTCGCTCTTTTCGTAGAGCAGAGACGTCGGGTGCTCCGGATTGAGCCGGAACACGGCTTCAAAGCCGTACTCATAGTTGGTGAAGTGGTAGACCTTCTGCGGCACTTTCGGCAAAAAAATACGAAAGCCGTCGGCGAGGGCCTCGTGATAATCGCGGTATTTTTCGATCGTCATGCGCGTCGTCCAGGCAATCTCGTCGGCACGCTCGCGGTCTCCGGGCTTCGGTTTGCGGAGCGAGGTCATTTTCATGTGCGGGCCCATATCCATGTGGTGTGACGACATGGCCTCCATCGCGGGCGCCGCGGAAGCATCATCGGGTTTCGGTTGTTCGGCGGAGGGCGGCATCCGCATCTGTGCCGCGCCCACAGCCACCCAAAGAAGAGCGATTCCAGATCTGAATGTTAATCGATTACGCATCCCGCCACTCTTTCCTATTTCTTTAACTATACACCCGGTGTCGCTGTTTGTTTCGCCGCTGGGGTGTGTCATCATGTGCGGGACCGATCAACAGTAGCCGTATTCGATGGAGGAGGAACCGCAATGGGAATTGGCCAGGAACTCGATCCGGGTTGGGCGTGGGACGACAAGATACCCATGTCGCAGGGCGTCAAGATCGGAAATCTTATTTTTATCTCCGGACAGATCGCGCTCGACCCCGGCGGAAAGATCGTTGGAGAAAACGACATGGTGGTGCAAAGCGAGCGCGTTTACGAAAATATCTCCGCGATTCTGGAGCAGGCGGGCGGCTCGATTGACGACATCGTCAAGGTGACGGCTTATCTCACCGACATGAGCCGCTATCAGCAGTACAATCAGGTTCGCGCGAAGTTTTTCGGAAACCGCCGTCCGGCGAGCACCACAGTCGCAGTATCCGCCCTCGCATTCAAGGGGCTATTGGTGGAAGTCGAGGCCGTGGCGTATCTCTAACAACTGATTGAAATACATTTTGAGCCTGTCATTCTGAAGCCGGACGTTTTGTGTCGGGCTGAAGAACCTGCTTTGCTTGTAACGCAGCAATCCAAACAGCAGGTTCTTCGTCCTGCGGCCCAGAGTCTTCGGACGACGGGTCGCGTCGCTCAGAATGACAGCCCAAGACAGGTTTTCAACAAACTGCTACAGTCCCCGCACGAATGTTTCCGTACGCGAGAGCAGATCGCTCACGATGTTTTGTGATGGGGCTTCGGCGTAGATGCGAAGCAGCGGCTCGGTGCCCGACGGCCGCAGCAGCAGCCAAGCCCCGTTGTCCAAGTACAACTTGATACCGTCCATATCTTCCCGGCGCAGGATTTGACGGCCGGCAAACTCGCCGAGATCGGAACGGGAGGCCGCCTCGATGGCCCGTTCCTTCTGTCCCGGACCCAGATCGAGATCGACGCGGCCATAGCGATGCGGACCGAACTCGCTCTCCAGTTGCTCGATCAACTCACCCAGCGACTTGCCATAGTGCGCCATCGCCTCGGCGAGCAGGATGGAGTTCAGGATTCCGTCGCGCTCCGGACCGCCGAGCGAGGGGACGCCGATCCCGCCGCTCTCCTCGCCTCCGATCACGATTTCCTTCGAAAGCATTAGCTCGGCGAGATGCTTGAATCCGATCGGTGTCTCGTAGAGCGGCAAAGAATACTTGGCCGCCAGCTTGTCGACAAGTTTCGTGACGGAGAACGTCTTGGCAACACCGCCTTTGACGCCACGAACCTCAATGAGATAGCGCAGCAAAATGGAAAAGATCTGGTGCGAGTCGATAAAGCGGCCGCTGCGGTCCATCGCTCCCACGCGGTCGGCATCGCCGTCCGTAGTGAAACCCGCGTCCGCGTGCGTGGCAACCACTGCCTGGCGCAGCCCTTCAATGTGTGGCTCGATCGGCTCGGGATGCAGGCCGCCGAACATCGGATTCGCTTCGCCATGAATTTCATGGCAGTGAATGCCATGCCGCTCGAAAAACTTTGCGAAGTATCCTCGCGCGGCTCCGTACATCGGATCGACGACGAATTGAAACTTGCGCCGGGCGATGCTCTTGAGATCAATGACGTTTTCGAGATGATCGAAATACGGTCCGAGAAAGTCGAGTCGCTCGATGGGCGATGCGGGTCCCGAGACCTTCGCCGCGCTCGCATTCGGTAGTTCGGCTTCGATCTTCTTGCAGGTTTCGGGCGACGCCGAGCCGCCGAAGCTCGCCTTGAACTTAAACCCGTTCCACTGCCAGGGATTGTGGCTGGCAGTGATCATGACGGCGCCAGCGACTTTGCGATTCCTCACGGCGAATGAAACCGCCGGCGTCGGTGCGTAACTCTCGCTAATCCAGACTGGAATCCCGCGCGATGCGATTTCCTCGGCGGCGGCGAGCGCGAACCGGTCGCTCAGAAAACGGCAATCGTATCCGACGATCAATCCCTTCTTCGGTTCCTCATGCGCGATCACGAAGCGCGCCACAGCCCGCGCCACGAGACGCACGTTCTGGAACGTGAAATCCTCGGCGATGAGGCCGCGCCATCCGTCGGTCCCAAAGTGAATCGAAGGAGTTGAGCCTAATAGTTTTTCCATGATGGTTTCTATAACAGATTGTCCCGGCCGGATTTCTCAAGCTGCGCAACCAGTCGCGAGACGTCCTGGGCGCGGCTGCGTGGAACGATCAAAAGCGCGTCGTCCGTCTCGACGATCACCAAGTCCTTGAGGCCAACGGCTCCGACCACCTTTCCTGGCACATCCAGGTAGAGTCCGCTGCTCTCGAGAAGTAATCCTTCGGAACGCAGAACATTGTGGTTCCCATCGTGCGGGAGCAGGTCATAGACCGCTTGCCAGCTTCCCAAATCGTTCCACCCGAAATCGCAGGGGATTCCAACCACGTTCGAAACTTTTTCGAGCACGGCGTAATCGACCGAGATGTTTTGGCACAAGGGATAGAATTCCGAAAGGATTCGTGCGAATCTCGCCGGGCTGTTGGCCTTGCCGGCTGCAATGTGATCGCCGATCGACGATAAGACCGCCGCCGTTTGCGGCAGAAAGCGGCGGAGCGCATCGCGGATAACGCTTGCCTTCCAGAAAAACATCCCGCTGTTCCAGAAATATTTTTTGGCGCGTAGGTAGCGTTTGGCAACTGCGAGAATGGGCTTCTCGCGGAAGCGCTTCACGGCGATTGCCAGTGGGGGATCGATGGCAGGGGGTTTTGCAAATTCCATGTAGCCGTAGCCCGTTTCCGGCCACCGCGGCTGAATTCCTAAGACCACGATCTTTCCATCGCTCGCGTGCTGCGCCGCGAGTTTCACAACGCGGCGGAAGGCCACGGGCTTCAACACGGCGTGGTCGGAAGGAAAGACTCCCAGAATCGCTTCTGGATTTCGCGCCAGGATCAATTCAGCCGCGAGACCCGCGCACGGAGCCGTATTGCGCTGTACCGGCTCGGCGATAATCTGGGAGCGGGGAACTTCGGGAAGCTCCCGGACAATGGCGCGAGCCAAACTTTCATTGGTGAACACCCAAACGTTCCGCGGCGGAATCAACGGAACCAATCGCTCGAAGGTCTGCCGCAGGAGCGACTTGTTCTCGCCAAAGTTCATCAACTGCTTCGGATGCCGGCGCCGACTGCGCGGCCAGAAGCGCGTTCCGCGTCCGCCCGCCAGGATTACAGCGTAGAAATTGGAAGAAGTATTTCGGCTTTTCATACCGCGTTGGATGATGGAATCGGAAGCGAGGGGAAACAAACCCGGCTCAACTGCCGCTCGGAATAGCCTAGCGCCCGCAGCGGACCAAGAACGTCTTTTTCGAGTTCGGGCTCGTAGATGCGCAGGCAGGTGAAAGGAGAAATCGGACAGACCGAAAAAGTTTGAGCTTGTGCCGGCAAGATCACGAGTTCGCCCCGGCGACAGGTGGTCCGCTTACCCGATGCCTCAAACTCCGCCTCGCCTTCCAATCCAGTCCAGATTTCGAACCGGCCACGGGTTGCGAACCGTGCCGTGTTTGTCAGTCCGATTTTCTCCGTGGCGAAGTAAGGACATGCCGCGAGACAAATGCGCTCGTTCTGTTCACCGCCGTAAGGCAGAGGCTCGGTTCGGCCGCCGTCGACGTTCGGTTCCGTCACATCCAACGCCTTTTCCAGGTGAAGCGGACGGGGCCGTCCGTCCGAGCCGAGCCGATTGTAATCGAAAAAACGGTATGTGATATCGGAGTTCTGCTGGATTTCACAAAGTACCAACTCGGCTCCGATGGCGTGTACGGCGCCGGAGGGAACGAAGAACGTGTCGCCGTCGTGCACGTCAATCCAATTCAGCATCCCCTCGATCATTCCGTCCTCAACGGCCTTCCGCAATGTTTCGCGGTCCAGGTTTCCGCCGCGGACCAAGTCCTCCCGGAATCCAATGGCAAGACGTGCATATGGTTGCGCTTTCAGCACGTGCCACATCTCGGTCTTGCCGGCGGATTTTTCCTTCTCCCACGCATAAACGTCGGACGGATGGACCTGCACACTCAGCTTGTCGGACGTAAAAATAAATTTCACGAGCAAGGGGAAAACGGCGCCCCTGGGAGGCTCATTGGATTGTGCTGCGCTGCCCACCAGCTCGCGAGCCGAAGCGTGGCAAAGCTCGCCGACGGTCTTGCCCGCCCACGCTCCGTTCGCAATGCGGTTGTCATCGGCAGTGAGCCAAACTTCACCCACGGGAGCGGGGTCGGCCGCGCGGCCGGGGTAGAGGAAGGAAAGATCCTTCCGCCCCCAGATACGTTCCCGAAAGGAAGGTTCCACTTTTAAGGGATAGCAACACGCAGCCGCAGAAAGTGGATTGTCACCGACGGAAGACAAGTCTTTCAATTGTGGCGCTCGGAGAAAAAGCGTTTCAGACGTTTCAAGCCCTCGTCCAGCTTCTCGATCGAAGTGGCGTACGAAAGGCGGAAATGGTGGTTGGTTCCGAAAGCTTCGCCGGGAACGACCGCCACGGCCACGTCGCGAAGAATTGCCTTGGCCAGCTCGTTCACCGAAGGAAAGCGGTTTTGTTTCGCGCCGCCACCGCCCGTGGAATCGACGTAAGTCGAGACGTTGGGGTAGGCATAGAAAGCGCCGCGCGGCATGGTCGAGGTAACGCCCGGTATCTCACGCAACTTCCCGATTACGAAATCGCGACGCCGGCGATATTCCTGCAACATCTTCTGCACCGAATCCTGCGGGCCCTTCAGGGCTTCCACCGCCGCCTTCTGCGCAATGGAGGAAGGATTGGAGGTGCTATGGCTTTGCAGCTTCACCATCGCCGCAATCAGCGGAGCCGGTCCCAGGGCATATCCAACGCGCCATCCCGTCATGGCGTAGGTCTTCGAGAGCGAACCGATAACGACTACGTGATCCTTGGCTCCTGGAAGCGAAGCAACCGAAAACGGGGAACCCTCGTAGAGAAAATGGCTGTAGCATTCATCCGAGAGCAGCAGCGCGCCGTGCGAAGCGGCGACCTCGAGGATCCGCCCCATCTCCTGATTGGGAACAATGGCGCCGCTCGGGTTGGACGGGGAGTTCACGATCACGAGCCGTGTTTTGGGTGTGACCGCGCGCTTCACCATCTCGGCCGTCAGCTCAAAGTTGTCTTCTTCCCGCGTCTCGATCATGACCGGCTTGCCACCGGCGTAATTGATGACGTCGTAGAAAGTGACCCAGTACGGAACCGGCAGGATCACTTCGTCGCCTGCGTTAATCAGGCTGCAAATCAGGTTGAAGATCGCCTGCTTGCCTCCCGCCGTCGCAATGACCTCGGAGGGACTGTAAGAGGTCGCGAACTCCGCGGTATGACGATCGATGATGGCCCGCCGCAGTTCGGCCGTGCCCGGCGTCGCCGTGTACTTACTAAAATCTTCGCGGATGGCCCGGATGGCGGCTTCCTTGACGTTCTCCGGGGTAGGGAAGTCGGGTTCGCCGGCTCCGAAATCCACAATGTCCACGCCCTCCGAACGGAGCCGCTCGGCCTCGGCCATCACGGCGGCGGTCGAAGAGATGGAAATGCGCGAGACGCGCTGCGAAAGAGCGATTTGGGAAACGCTGGGAGTTGGAGTTGCTTTAGCCACGGATTACACCACCTTGGCGCGCAGCCGTTCTTCCACCTGAGGAGGAACCAATCCTTTGACGTTCCCTCCCAATTGGCAGACCTCTCGAACGAGGCGGGAGCTCAGGTAGGTATAGGCCACGGCCGGCATCATAAATACGGTTTCCAGATTCGAGTCCATCTTGCGGTTCATCAAAGCCATTTGCAGCTCGTATTCGTAATCCGAGATCGCACGGATCCCGCGCAGAATCACGCGCGCCTGCCGCCGGACGGCGTAGTCCACCAGAAGTCCGTCAAACGTATCGACGGTGACGTTGGTGCAGTGTTGTGTCACCTCGCGCAGCATATCGATGCGCTCCGATACGCTGAATAATGGCTGCTTGTCCGGGTTCAGCAGAATGGCGACGACCAGGTGATCGAAAATCTTGCTGCCGCGCTCGATCAGGTCCAGGTGACCATAGGTGGTCGGGTCGAAACTTCCGGGATAAATTGCGGTAACGAGCTGAGCCACGTGAGATCCTTCCAGATGATTATTCCGCAAATGCGCGCCGAATTGATTATACCCACGCCATTTGGGAGGGTCAACGTTCGCGCCAGTCTTGGTGCATCGCTTTGACCGTCCGGGCACGGCTCCCGCCGGGCCGTTCGCGACCAACTGTACGGCGGCTACAGCCACTGAGGTTCCTCCAACAATCGGTACAAGAGGGTGTACACTGAGGCCATGCCAGCACTGCTGAGGATTCGCGGATTCCGGTTTTTCTTCTATAGTTTGGAAGATCGCGAGCCGCCTCACATCCACGTTGCGCATGCGGGCCGCTACGCGAAGTTTTGGCTCGATCCCGTGACCTTGGCGTCGAACCGGGGTTTTCGAAGTCACGAACTGACGGTAATTCAGGGACTCGTACTGGAAAATCGAGATTTGTTCTTGGAGAAATGGAATGACTACTTTAGTGGACAAGAGTGAAACGCTCGCGGTGGAAGTGGCTTGTTCGGACGATGCAATCACGGTCGTGCTCGATGATGGCCGCATCGTGTCCGTTCCCCTGGTGTGGTTTCCAAGACTCTTGAACGCCACCGCGAAGCAAAGAAAAGAGTGGGAGTTCATCGGCGGCGGAATCGGGATTCATTGGGAAGCAATTGATGAGGACATCTCCGTCGCAAGCCTGCTCAGACCGGAGAAGTTTATGAGGCTGGCTCAGCACGATCCGCCGACAAGCCCCCGGAAACGCGCCGCTACGCACCGCAGGCAGCCGAAGGTGGCTCGGGGCTGAGCCCCCGCCTGTTTTCAGGCCGTGAGCACCTTGTGGTTTCATTTTCGGCGAAAACCCACGGCACAAAAAGCGTGCCGTGGCTACGCGCTTTCGTGGTTCGTCCACCAAGAGGTGAACATGCTCCGGCATCACCACGTACCCCACTACCACCATCTCATAGTTCTTTCGGGTTATTTCCAGGGCGGCCAGAAACAGGTCGCGACGCCGCGCGCTGGCCAGCAATGCGAGGCGGCGGTAGCAACTGAAGGTGACAAAGTGCAGGTCCCCCCTGCCGTAATATCGTTTGAGATTCCGGGGCACAGCATGCGAGTATACCCTACCCGCCGATTCGCATCATCCCACGCGTGCGCGCACGTGTGGGGCACCCACGTTTATGTGGGCCACCCGCCAGAGATTCGTAAGAAACTACAGCGTCCCGCCAACGATCATCCCTGGAAGCGATGCCCCTGGAAACGGGGCCAGCCGGAGGCGGTCGAACGGTTCGGCGGCGCTGGAGGGGGCTACAGAAAGTCCACACTACAGGACTTTCCTCCGCCCCCTCCAGCGCCGCATTCTTTAACTGCTACAAGGGGACATTTCTAATTTGGTAACAAGGGGGACATTTCTATTTTGGTTTGACACGCCTGATAATGCAGGTTGACGCACTGCGACGTGCGGCTTAATATAGGCAACTTGTCGCGGGTCAGTGCCTTGCGGCCCGGCTATTCGATGCCCGGCGGCGGCTACCAAATGTTCTTCGATTATGAGATTCCGTATGCGTCCTGAGGATCTTGCGGTGAGCGACGACGACACTCGATACAGATGGGAAGCATTTCGCGATCGCGTTGCACGCAACGCGATCGCGGCCAAGTCGGCGGAGGACATCGTTCCCGAGCTTTCGCGAGCCTATGCCGCGCTCTCGCCGCAAGAACGCGCAACCGTGGATCGGGTGATCGCGCAGTGGACGACTTCGGCGGACGAATCGAAACGGTTCGAAGCGCTCGCCCTCATCCGCGAACATCGAATCGTGGCGGCATTGGCCGCGGTGGACGAGCTCGTCCAACGATTGGCAAAGTCGACCGAGCCCGGCGCTCCATACGAGCTGGCGAAAATCCGCCGCCTGAAAGAACTCTTCGGTACGGCAGAGACGAAATGATGCAGTCGTTGCTTTGGGCGCAGTCCTGACGAGTCCGTCCATAGCAGGTAGCCACGGCACGCTTTTTGTGCCGTGGGTTTGTAAATTCTCGGAGCATCTAAATCCTCGGAACCGCACTGCGCTCCGGAGCTTCGAGCGGCGGAGCGTGCCCACGGCATAAACGGCATGCCATGACTACCTCTCTCTTCGTTGGATGTCAGCGTTGTCGATTGTTTTTGCATCATCATAAGAGTCGTGGTTTTTTCCTTGTTCACGCCAAAAGCCCACCGGAATACTATTGTAGCGGGTCCTCGGCCGCGATGCGGTAGAAACTGAGGGCATTGGAGCCTTGCGTCAGGAGGCGGACGCGGGTCAGCCGGCCGGAGGCGTCTTGCAATTCTTCCTTCTTGCCATGCTGCATCACAATCAATCCCTCCGCCAGCATTAGCTCGCCTCTGCTCAACCAGCGCAAGCTCGCTTCGTATTCCCCGTGCGCAGCATACGGAGGATCGAGGAAGCAGAAGCCGGCCCGGATACCGCGCGCTTCGAGCAGTTGAAGCCCTCGGCGCACCGGGGCGTGAACCACATCCACCGATCCATGGATGCCAAGCGAGTGGAGGTTTTCCTTCAAGATGCGGATGGCGGCTGAACTCTCTTCGATGAACGAAACCCAGCGCGCGCCGCGGCTGAGTGCCTCAATCCCCACCGCTCCCGTCCCCGCGTAGGCGTCGACGAAGGAGGATCCCTCGACGGAAGGACCCAGCACATCGAACAGTGTTTCCCGGAGGCGTTCCGGAGTCGGGCGCAGCTCCTGACCCGGCAGTGTTTTTATTTTGCGCCCGCGATAAAGTCCGGCAATGATGCGCATGGGTGATCCGCATGGAAGAGGAAGTCTCGGGAACTTCCGCTATAACTTAATGGGAACCAGACTGAAGCAGGTGAGAAACACGATTCCCAGCAGCGCCCCAAGCGCCAGCCGGGAGCTGCCCAGGGGTCGTCCGTCGTCCGTGTTCGGCGGGTGCTGGATACCGAAAAAGAGCAGGAGCAAAAGAAGAGGTACCCAGGTGAAATTGCGAGTCACGATGCAATAGAGGCCCAAGCCCGTAAACATCGCCCCGGCAACCAAGCGGCTTCGGGAACCGAACAGGGCATGGGTGATGTGGCCTCCGTCAAGCTGGCCAATGGGGAGAAGGTTGAGTGCCGTCACAAACATTCCCGCCCAGCCGGCGAATGCCAGCGGGTAACGCGTTATTTCGAAACCGCTACCTACCGATCTGTGTGCGAGCCAGCCGAGCCATTGGAATAAGAGCGGTGGCACCAAGGAGATGTCATGGTAGAAGACCGCTTCTCTAGATGCGATCTCCAGATGGGCAATGCCCACAAAAGTCACCGGAAGCGCCAGGACCAAGCCCGCCAGCGGTCCCGCCGCGGCAATGTCGAACAGCGCCCGGCGGTTCGGAATGCGGGGCGACATCCGGATCACAGCTCCGAGCGTTCCGAATAGCGAAAGTGGAAAGGGAATAAAGTAGGGAAGGCTGACTGGGACCCCATAATATCGGGCGGTGAAATAGTGTCCGAATTCATGCGCCGTGAGAATCGAAAGCAGTCCGGCGGAGAAGACAGGTCCCGCAGCCCACGTGGTTGTAATAATTGTTGCGATATAGAGCAGAACGTGCAGCCAGACACGCTGTTTGGGCAACGCTCTGGGCTGGTAATATACCGGCTCCTGGATCGAAGGAGCTTCCGGATTCATCCAAACGGGTTGAACAGGTTCCATACGGGTCTTCCATTTCAGTTTACACCAACTGGCCGGATTGCGCAGCCGCCACTTGACTCCCTGGAATGGCCTGCGTAAGATGAAGTTGCGGGGTGGAGCAGTCTGGTAGCTCGTTGGGCTCATAACCCAAAGGTCGGTGGTTCAAATCCACCCCCCGCAACCAACCTTTCGATAATGCTTCCACCAAGTTAGCGACAAGTGCGGAAAATGCTGTTGCACCAATATGCGGCAGATTGTCCGTGTTTTGTCCGTGTTCTCTCATTTCTCCATCCTCGCAACGTTCTGGATCGGCTCCACGCTTTGCTTTACAGAAAGAGTTTCGACGTAGGCCGCTGTCTTTGACACGGCTTCTCGGAGGTCCTTTTCCGACGTGATATTGTATCGGTCAAAAACGGCCCGCGTGCGATGGCCGGAAATCTTCATCGCCACACCTTCCGGGACTCCTGCTCGAATCATGTTCCTTACGGCGGTTCTCCTGAGATCGTAGGGAATCCGCCCCGTAATATTGGACAGCGTGCAGGCGCTCTTCCAGAGTTTGCGGAATTCTCCCATTGGCTTTCCGCCTCTGTGAAAAATCAAGTCACAGCCAAATTGTCTAACACCCATGCGCCGCTTAATGATTTCCTGAAGTGGGCCTTCCAACGCTACGGCTCTTCCAAAACCAGTTTTAGCATCCCTCGCATGGAGCCGAAGTGTCCAGGTCTCGCGGTCGAATGCCTGCCATGTCAAGCTCCGAATTTCTCCCGGCCGCATCCCAGTGAAGAAGAACCACTCCAGAAAGTCAGAAACGTCCGCGTCTCCGATATTGCGGAGAATTGCTAGAAAGTCTCCGCGTTCAAAAAAGCCTTCTCTTGCGTTGTGCTCCGGTAGGCTCGGAAACTTAGGGGCCATTGCGAGCGCGCCGGAGTCCAGGGCCAAAGCAAAGGCGCGTTGCAGCCCTTCCAATTCGCGGTTGATTGTTGCCGATGCTGCCCCTTCCTTCTGCCGAAGGGCGATGTAGTCTCGCAACCGATCCGGCGATACCGCCAGCGCCCGATCCATCGCAAAGAAGGCCCGAATATGTTTCGCATGGGAGCGAAGTTGCGGTAAGCTCTTGCGCCCCTGAATCTGCCAATCCATCTCCAGGGCTTGCAGTAACTCGTCTACCGTTGTCCGTTCCTGTTTCGGTCCCTGGAAAGGCCGCAGTCCCGATTTATGGACCGCCACTTCCCGGAACCGCTGTTTGAGCAACTTCTTGGCTTCCGCCTCCGTTTTCCCGCCCGGCTCCCGATGCTCAACACTCTTTCCGTTCTCCGGTGCGTAGTAGGAAATCCAACACTTGTCGCCGCGCTTGAAAATCCGTCCGTCTCCCCTCATCGCACGCCCCCTTTCTTGAGATACTGCGCCAGGGCTTCCGCTACAAGGTCCTGAGCATCCACCCCGCGCTTGATCGCTTCTATCTTCGTTTGCTTCCAAAGGTCCGATGGAAGGCTCATTGTGGTTTTAGCTTTCAGTTCTTTCGGCATGTCTGCTACCCTCCGAATTGTTTTGTGGGATGTCATGCCGGAGAGTATAGACATACAGAAGTCTATATGTCAAGAGGAAGTTTTTACCGGCCCGTCCGCTGCCGGATATAACGGTCCATTCCTGCCTGGGAGAACCGTAGCTGTCGGCCCATGCGAACCGTGAAAGGTAGTTTGGCAGAGTGCCGGTACAGGTAGTCTTCTGAGGTCCCCAGCTTGGTCGCCGCTTCCTTAGCGCTTAAGAGCTTGTCCCCTTCCAGCCCTGGGGCTTGCCCGTTGCCCTGGGGAAGGGTGAGACGCGCCCACAGCGTAGCCTTGAGCCGTTCCAGGTCCCCCAATATCGCCGGGATTGCCTCGGGCGGGAGCAAGCCTGTCTTGGCGGAATCGGCCAGCAGGTCTTCCAGCTTCGGGATTGCGGTCAGGTTTGCGCTCATGGCTCTCTCACTTCGGGCAGCAGCAGCCAAGTTTTATAGGCCCGTATGTCTTTGGACGGTGAGCGACAAACTCACCGTCCCCTTGGTGTGTGTTGGTTTGTTGTACACCTCGACCCCGACCAGGGCCGAAACTTCTGACACGATCACCATTTTCACGACTTTCACTATCAAAGACTTTGCCAAAGGTTCCCGCTAACTCTTCTAACTCGCTGGCTTTATCCCATGATGTCCTTGGTTGTGTGGTTAGTTGGTTGTTTGGTCCCGATTTTGGTTGTTGCATTTTCCGGTTTCCCATTCTTTGATTTCGCGCACGACCGAGTAGGTTTTGTCCTTGCTGTCGCCGACTAAAATTCGCGCCATTCGCTTTTCAAATACCTTCGCTGATAGCCTGTCCCGGCGTCCAGGAGGCCCGCCATTGGCTTGCACCCACGCCGCCCAGTAATTCCCTCGCCGCCCGGCGTGCGGGCATTCTTTGCCGCCGAGATTCAAAAACCTTGTCACGCGCCCGAGGGTCTGAAGCGCGTCCAGGTCCAGCGCATCGAATTGAAGCAGGCAAATCCACCGCTGAAATTGTCGGTCGCGGTACACGCTCGCCTTCCGGCAGTATGCCGGATACTCTCCCGGTTCCAGCCGGTCGCAGTGCGTGAACGTAATCTCCGGCTCCACCGCCCGAACAATCTGGGGCCGGAGTCGCTGTTGTGGATTATGCCCGCTCATCCCCATGCTTCCACCAATTCCCTTTGCCGGCCCATCTCGATATACTCCCCGTAGATACACCTTTCTCTTCAACCAACGGCTACCAGACTTTCGGTTCCACCGTTGCACTAGAAACCATTATCCAAGCCGGAAAAAGGGAAAAACGGGAACGAACGGGAAGAGATAACGGGGAAAAACGGGAAGTCCTAAGGCCGCCGCCCGCGGAGTTTCTGGCGGTCTTTTTTTATGGTCTCAGTACTGGTCAAACCAAATTTTCGCGTCACTAGCGTGCGGGCGTAGGTCCTCGGCCTGAACTCTTCTGTTAGGAGTTCTTCCTGCTCTTTCGACGAAAGGATTTTCCACAATTGAAAATTTGGGAATCTCTCCTCCATCTGCTTTAGTGTCCCCGTCCCCTTTTCTATTTGGCTCTTGACGCTGCCAAGCTCGGCGCGGAGCGTGTCTTCCAGGGTTACTCGCTCACGGCTCGTTTCAAAATCCGGCCCTCTCTCCCTTCTGGCATTTGGTTTGCTCTTCGATACCTTCCGCCCCTGTTTTGTGACGAGAGCCTGTTCGAGTGCGTAGAGGCGGACGGCCCTCGATGCCCTCTCATCTGCTATGCGCTCCGTCTCCTGTCTCCGTCGTTCGTCAAGCTGGGCCTCTGTAGGCTTGGTCAGCTCCGCCAGGATTCTTTGCTTCGCCTCTGTGGAAAACTGGCTTTTGCTTTCTTTCGGGTCTTCCGATTCCGCAGACACGTGCCACCTCCCCGTGGCTCCCCGTTTTTTTGGAAGACGCGGAAAGCCGGGACGGGGAGGTCCCGGCCTTTTCACCGCTGGCGGCCACCAGCGGCTATCCATCGAAACCGATGATACACCGGCCGCCGAAAATAGCGCCCAAGATTCGACCTATATAGGGATTGGTTGCACGTTCCAATCTTTCAAAATCACCGTGACAAGCCGGTTCCTCAGCGTTAGACTGGGTGGTACCGAGGAAGTTCGCCATGCCAAGACGCAAATTTAGAACACAACAGGCGACAGCTTTTAGCAGGGGGCGAGCGAGAACGACGCTTTTGCAAATCCATCTCTTGGCAACAGTGCTCTCTCTGGTTTGGATTCAATCGGTCCACGGGCAGGCTCCTAATGTTGTTCTTAGTCCAAGCTCACTAACCTTCACGTTTCAACAGGGCGCACCCCCGCCACCTAGTCAAAGTCTGAATATTTCCATTATCGGCGGAGGAGTACTCACCTGGATGGCCAGCACAAGCCCACAAAACGTTTTTGATTACAGTATTTCCCCGAACTCAGGAACCGGGAATGCCGTTGTGACGGTTTCAATTAGCCTTACCCGGAGCAACGTGACAGGGGGAACTTATACAGGCGACTTTATTCTCGTGACCGTAAATGGAGCCACAAACAGTCCGCTAAAACTTACCGTCACAGTAATCTCCCTTCGGCCACAGCTAGCCGGACCGATTCCGTCGTTTCCTCGCCTGTCCTTTGATGCCAGTTTAGGCGGTCAGAATCCCTCCAACCAGACTGTCACCGTTTCTAATGTCGGAACCGGAATCATGACCTGGACGGCTGTCGTTACAAGTGGCTCATGGCTGAGCGTTTCCCCAGCCTCTGGAATCAACACGGGCACTCTGACGGTATCGGTCAACATCTCAGGATTGTCAACCGGCAATTACACTGGCACTATTCAGATTGCTGCACCCTTTGCAGATTACAGTCCCCAGAACATCACTGTAACCCTAGCACTAGTCCAAATATCGTTTAGCCCCACTTCACTCAATTTCACCGCCTTCGAGGGAGGAGCGAATCCGGCGGACCAGTTTGTGAACATTACTCCCAACGGACGCGCTTTGTGGAATTGGACTGCCACAATTTCTTCCATTACCGGCGGGAATTGGTTAAGCGTAACTCCCTCGGGCAGAACGGGAATCCTCATTGGAAGCCTGGGCGATTCAACACGAGTCAAAGTGAACATTGCAGGACTGGTTCCGCACTCCTATTCCGCAACTATCCAAATAGGAGCCACTCCCATTTTTGAGGACGGCCTCGCTGGCCCCAAACAGACAGTAACAATTCCTATTACTCTAACCTTTTCGTCCGGTCCGCCGCCCCCGCAGTTTCCCCAGATCGCGCTCAGTTCAAATTCCTTGCTATTTAGCGCCCAACCTGGGGGGGCCAATCCTGCCAACCAGACCGTTCTTATTTCTAACACCGGGATCGGAACCCTCGGATGGACAGCAACTATTGTCAGTGGATTTTGGGTGGGAATTTCTCCGCTCTCAGGCAATGGCGATAGCTCTTTGACTGTTTCCGCCAACATAACCGGGCTGTTTGCCGGAACCTACAGCGGCACAATCCGAATAGCCGCCACAAGTGCCAGCAACAGCCCTCAGGTAATCACGGTGACGCTTGCCGTGGGAGCACCCGTACTCGCGCCGAATGGAATTCTGAGCAACGCCAGCTTCAACCACGCTTCCGCTTCCATCGCGCCGGGATCCATTGTGGCTATTTTTGGACAGAATTTGACCGATGGCACATCCTGCGCGTATCCCAGTTGCGGCCCCACGCTTGACGCCAGCGGGGTGGTGAAGACCACCATGACCGGGACGCAGGTGCTGGTTAACGGAACGCCGTCTTCCCTGTTCAACACCACGCCGGGCCAGCTTGTGGTCGTGTTGCCGAGTAACATCTCCGGCCCCACCGCTACATTGCAGGTTAGTGTTGGGGGACAGACCAGTTCGCCGATAGCATTTCCCGTAAGCCCGCTGGCGCCCGGCATTTTCACGCTCAATAACCAGGGCACGGGCCAGGGGGCTATCCAAATCAATGGCACATCGCTGATTGCCGCACCGTTGAGCGGCGGGTCGCGGCTAGCCCATCCGGGAGAGTTTGTGGTGGTCTACTGCACCGGCCTGGGAGCGGTGACGAATCCGCCCGGCGACGGCAAGATCGCGGGGGGCAACTCAGCCACCACCACGCCCGTTCTGGCGACCGTCGGAGGGATTGCGGCGAGCGTTACCTTCTCCGGGCTATCGCCGGGCTTCGTGGGACTCTACCAGGTCAACGTGCAGGTTCCGGCGGGTTCGCCTGCGGGCGATGCGATTCCGCTGGCGCTGAGCATCGGCGGGGTCCCTTCCAACACGGTCACGATGGCGGTGCAGTAATCGAGGATTGAATGAACCCGTCGAGATGCTCCCTTCGCTAATGCTGATTGTCTTGCGAGGGCTTGCGACTCTCAAGGGCCGGTTCCGATTGAACGTCTATCCCGAACCGTTCCCGCCAGTCCGCCGGGCAGTTACCGAAAAGCTGGTTGATCGTCATTTGGTTTTCCGGCTCGAATATCCGCAGTTCTTTATCCTGTCCCAAGAGCTTGCAGGATTGCACGGCCTTGTCTTCGCCTCGTGCCACGTTCATTGTCAGCCGCGCCCGCACCATTTCAGCGCGAACGTGGGGCACAGCAACCCGGATTATCTTGCCAGCATCCCGCGCCCACTGCTCTAGCTCTTCCTGGACAGCTTGCCGCAGAGCCTTCGTATGGGTAATCCGCGCCATTCCCTTTTTCGCCTGAGTAGGCGAAATTCCGCCCTCAATCAGCGCCCGCCCAATCGGCTTATTTTCCCGCACAATGGCGCGGGCAATCTGCCTATGCTTTACAGTGATTTCCGACTTCATTCCCGTTGTGTAGCTCCTCTCCCCTTTCTGCACAGTTTTTTGCCCATATATCGGCAGTCGGCTTTACTTTCAAGATCGCCACAACGAATTTATCGTTTAAGACCGGAATGCGGATTTTGGTTTCTGGTTTTGACATAACGCAATTCTAACGCCGATCAATCGAAGCGATCTTGCAAAATTCCCGGAAACTTCCGGGATTGTATCGTCCCCAGTGATTATCAATGGTTTTTAATGCCTGGAAGGATTTGCGATATTTTTTCAGTGAGCCACGTATCTGTTCATCTCCGACGCGCCGGAGTTCCCATGCGACAAAATCGCAGGCTTGCAATTGAACTGTAGGTGGAATATCGGGATACTTTTTGCTTGGTTTACCTAGCCTAAAAATCGGAGTGGGAAGTCCGCACCGCTCCATTTCGGTCATCAAAAAACCTCTTCCCTCGTCTCCGCATTCAAAAATATATTCGATTGGAGCTGTATCGGAGTAATTTGCCCGGATGATCCTCTTAGCCTTGACTGCGCAATCTCTACCACATAGAGCATAAGGGTTGAATCGTTCACCGATCCGAAAAGATTCGTTCATCTTGTTAAATACCGAGTGCTCTACGCCACACCCTAAGCTCATTATCGCGCATGATTTTATGATGCTCGCAAGAACCTTCAAAAACTCGGCGCGGTAGAATTCGCTTTTCCATTTCGGGGATTTGAACGCCTCTCGGCAACCTGCAAACTCGTTCATGTGGAAGTAGGGGACGTTATATCTAGCAAGAGCGATTTTCCAATCAACTTCAAATGCTTCCCATGCTTCTACCGTGGAAACGTATCCGGCAACTACGGTTTCAGGTAAATTAGTGCCGCCGCTCGCATCAAAATAAGCTGTATATCCCTTGAGCATCGCAAACATATTGTGCCTTTTATAGCGTCCGATTGTTCGCGCCAACCTCTCTATTTCGGTACTGCCATCCCCTCTTTTTATCATGTTCCCTTTCCGGGGGATGTGCTATCATCTCCCTAAGCTGAGGGAACACACTTCACCTGCTAACGGCGAAAACGCACGGAGCGCGCCCACGCTACAAGCGATTTACCGAACAGTTTTAGTGCTTTGATGGTTCTGACGCCTTGAGCATCAACCGTTTTCCGCTGGTCATTTTTAGCGCGATAACGGAGCGCTCCATATCGTCCAGCTTGCGGACGTTGTACCTCCGGTCAAACTCGCGTAAATGTTACGCCAGATACTTCTGATCGAACCTTCTCTGTTTTTATATCACGACCGCTCAACCGCATCTGAAAAATTCTGTTACCTCAGGGCTGACGTTCTACGCACAGCAAGGACCAGGGGGCGAGGGTTTGGTACGCCGGCCGTCGCGCCGGGACTCCCGCAACGACAGTTGGGGCAGGCGGGATCGAAGGCGCTCCGGGCGATTCTGCCCGACGGCGGGCCAACCCTGGAGACAATCCCGAACTCCGGTTCCCCGCGCCATTCAAGCCATGCCGGAAGTAGCTCTGTGCTCGGTCATGCTGCACACTCCAACACGGTCAAGTCACGGACACCGGCCCGTAAGGGCATGTCACGGTCTCTGCAAATGTAGCAGCTTGACACACGCGCCGGGAGCTTCGTGGTGAACCGCGACTGGTGCCACGATGTCCGGCCAGCAGGTCTCGCGCCACGGTGGGACTGTGGCACAAGCCCCGCGTGCCGGTCCTGCTTTTACGCCGACTCCTACTTCAAACAGGAAATGCGGTGCTCCTCGCCGCAATTTGCCCGCCAACTGCTGCCGGTGGGGAAAACCCATCCCCACACGGCAAGGCGCAACTGGCAGGCAAACTTGCCACTCGCCCCCATCCGTCAGCCGCCGCCAGCGAAAGGCGCTGGCTCTGGCTGCCACCTTCCCCCCCCTTTAACCCCTCGAACACAAAGGGGGTGGGAAGGAAGCGAAGCAAAAGACGACTCCAAAGCAGGAAAGGCAAGGCCACCAGAAACAGCCGCCCCTTATGGAAGCGGGGGGGCGGCCGTCCCTGGGAACAAAAACAAACTCAACCCCCGCAGTCCACCATTGCGGCCAGGTCAAGCCTTTGTCCCGCTCAAGGGACCGTGCGCTTCGCTGTTGACCCTGCCATTCGCTCCTTCAAAGGCTCGCCCCGTTCACGGACAATTCACGGACAGCAGTCAGCAACCCACACACTTTCACGGGGTTACGGCGGAGCATTGGGTTCGCCGCCCAATGTGCCGTGCTCTGATTCTTTGCTTTGCGGGCAGGGCAGTATCCCGATGCGCCGTTAGCTTTGTCCGTGTTTTGTCCGTGAACTACTGCGGAAAGGCCACAACTCAAGCCAAAAGCGGACTGTGAGCTTACTATATTTTTCTTGAGTTTGGTTGGGGCAGGTTGGTTGCTGTCATGGGTTAGATTTCGCTCATAACCCAAAGGTCGGTGGTTCAAATCCACCCCCCGCAACCAAACTCCACTAAATTCAATCAATAACATAGCTGCCACGCTGTTGGGTCACTACCAGCCCCTCCCGTCGCCGGATCCGCCCCGTCCGCGCTCGCGGCCTGCCTTCCATGCTGCGATTTGCAGCAATGCCCTGATCTTCTTGAACCCGTAAGGCACGGCACTCGAAGATGTTCGCTTTCCCGATGCTCCTGAGCGGATTGTACAGCCGCAACTTCTCGATATCTTGCCAGCGAAAAACCCTGACCACAGCATTTCCTTCCGCTAAACGGTGTCAGCAATATGCCGGACGGCTAATTTAATGAATTAGTTGGACTTGACGATATAGATCTATAGCACGAGAGAAGCGACGGCTGGTTATAAGAAAAGGATTCGCCGGCTGATCTCTCCATTGCCGGGTTTAGAAACTGCGCAGGTCGGCGAATGGCAAATTTTTCATGGTGGTTCGAAAAGGTGCGGCCTAATGGGATCTGAGATGAAATTAATGACTCTGAATTCACGCATTCGGGGAAGTATCGTCCTGGGGCTGTTTGCGGTCTTATTGGCTGCCAATTCCTGGGCCCAGCAAGCAAACGTCGACTTCACCGAAATCGGTCTGGATCAGTTGATGGAAATGGAGGTCACCTCCGCTTCGAAAAAGGAGCAAGGTCTGTTCCGGGCGCCGTCTGCGGTCTTCGTGATCAAGCTGAGGACATCCGTTTTCTAAAGGCAAGACGTTCAGTGGCCAGGGACGAATTCGACATTCGATGAAAAGGAATATACCGATGAGTATCCGAATAGCTCGATGTTTGCTGCTGGCCGTACTGCTGGTTCCCTGTGGCTCGCTGCTGGGTAAAGATTCCCAGCAAGACCGCGACTTGTCGACCATGAGCTTGGAGGAACTGTTGAATACGACTGTGGTTACGGCGGCACGTCACGTCCAGAAGAACATCGATTCACCGCGATTTATTTCCGTGATCACGGCCGAGGATATCCTGCAAAAGAACTACCGCACTGTCCCGGAAGCGCTCAATGAGATGGTGGGCGTTCTGGTACAGGAGACCAACTACGGAGGAGGCTCCCCCATTATTCGAGGGATGGTCGGGAACCAGATTTTGATTTTGATCGATGGCATCCGCATGAACAATGCGATTTACCGCCTGGGTCCCAACCAATACCTGAATACCATAGACATGAACCAGGTGGAACGAATCGAGGTCATTCATGGGACGGGGTCGGTGCTCTACGGCAGCGACGCTTTCGGAGGTGTAATCAATATCATCACCAAGTCCAGAGCCGGCTCTACTACTGGCTCTTCCATGGAAGCACGGGCGTTTGGGCGGTTCGCCAGCGCCGACCGATCCGGAGTCGGGCGCTTTGAGGTGAGCGGGAATGTTGGAAAGCTGGGACTCATCGGGGGCGTTAGTCTGAAGAATTTTGGCAATCTCCGGGCCGGCAATGGAACGGGACTGCAAAACGAAACGGGCTATTTGGAAGGAGATGGGGATCTCAAACTGAGCTACGGCCTCTCCGACCGCCAGAGTCTGGTGCTCGGATTACAACGGGTGGATCAGAAGGATGTTCCCAGGACGGACGTGGTGAATTCCGGACAGTATCTGAAATATGAATGGGATCCGGAACGAAGGGATCTGGCTTCTTTACAATACGAGTTCAAAAATATCGGCTCCTTCGTCAACTCCCTCATGGTTGGCGTGTCCTATCAGGACCAACTGGAAGAGGGTAAGCGAATTGTGGGGTCGGCGCCGAGCGTCCAGAGACTGATGCACGATGAGGCTCAGTCGAAAGGGGTTGTCGTTCAACTGAGTTCTCTTCTGGGAGAACGGCAGGTGCTTACCTATGGCCTTGACTACTATGGCGATCGCATCATCAGCCGAAGAGTTGATGTCGACTCCATAACCGGCCAGCAGAGCGCCAAGGCTGGGACTTTTGCCGACGGGTCCACTTCCCGGTCCGTCGCCTCCTTCCTGCAAGACGAGATCAGGGTTTCCGGATCACTTTCGGCGAACCTCGGCGTTCGTTACAGTCAGTTTCATCTGAAAGCTGCCGTAACCGATCCTGGAATCGGTGCTATCGAAATAAATTCGAGTCCCAGCGCTGTCACCGCCAGCGCTCGCGGGTTGTACAAATTTAACCCCAATCTGGGCCTCTTCTTCGGGGTGGGACAAGGCTTCCGGGCTCCGAACGTGGATGATTCGACGATCCTGGGTAGTTTCGCCGGGGGATTCGAAATCCCCAATCCCAATCTTCAGCCGGAGAAAAGCCGGAACTATGAGTTCGGAATCAAGACGCAGGGCAAGAGGTTTTCCGGAACGGCGGCTTACTTCATGAGTGACTTCGATAGCCTGATTCAGCGCCAGCCGGAAACCTTTCAAGGCCGCCCGTTCTTGGATCTTAACAAGAACGGAGTTCAAGATAAGGGCGAAGCTAATATCTTCCAGAGACAAAACGGTGGACAAGCGCTTATTCAAGGGATCGAGATAGACACACGCGTGCAACTTCTCCAAGACTGGTCTCTATCGGCGGACGTGGCCTGGATCAGAGGGAAGGATGAAATTACCCATAATCCACTGAACCGCATACCCCCAATAAAAGGAACGTTCGCGGTTAAATGGGCGCCCGTGAAAAACTTCTGGATTGAATATTACAATCTCGTCGCTTCCCGGCAGGACCGGCTGGGGCTGGGCGACCTTGCGGATCCGCGCATACCGGCGGGCGGCAGCCCAGGGTTTGCCGTGTTCAATATCCGGAGCGGCTGGAATTGGAATCGCCAGGGAAGCGTCACCATCGCACTGGAGAATCTTACCAACAAACGCTACCGATTTCACGGTTCGGGCATCGACGCTCCCGGCACAAATCTGGTAATTGGTTATCAAAAGGCTTTTTGATGCGATATGGCTTTGCTTCGGATGACCGCCGCCTAGAGGGGCAACTATCATGGCATTTCTGATCGCTGCGGCACAGCTTGTGGCAGCGAATCCAGTGGGCACAAAAGGCCGCAAGAATGCAGTTTCGGGAGCTTACCGGCGCTTCCCGTTTGCTCGCACCCGAGTTCTGCAACTGGTCCTGGCTGTCGCCTTCTCGACAATGCTCGGCAGCGTTCCCGGCTTGCGCGGGCAAGCCTCCCTGCCTTCGGAAGATCAAGTTAAGGCGGCGTTCATATACAATTTCGCGAAATTCGTCGAGTGGCCTCCCGCCGCATTCGCGGAAGCGGGCTCTCCGATCATTATTGGCGTTGCGGGAGATGCTTCCGTTGAGGACACTCTGGATCGTTACGTGAAGGACAAAACGGTCGAGGGCAGGAAGCTTTTGGTCGGCAGGTGGAAGCAGGGCCAGAGTTCTCCCCGCTGTCATATTCTTTTCATAGGTTCGACGGTGGGTAGTTCCCATGCGGAGATTCTGCGGAATATAAGAGGGTCGCCCGTCCTGACTGTGGGCGAAACGGATGGATTTGCTCAGCAGGGAGGGATGATCAACTTCATCCTTACTGACAACAAGGTGGGCTTCGAGATCAACCGGAAAAACGCGGAGAGCGCCGGGCTGAAGATCAGCTCCAAGCTTCTGGCTCTGGCGAAAACCGTTTGGGAATAGGAACATGAAAATCAGGATTAATAGGGAAATCTTTCGGGATCTTCCCATCCGCCACAAACTGATGCTGATCTTGATGCTGACCAGCGGCGTGGCCCTGCTGCTCGCGTGTACGGCGTATATTGTCTCTGACCAGATGGAAACCCGGCAGGAGAAGGTCCGGGGTCTCACGATCCTGGCGGAAGTGGTTGGGAAGAACAGCGCGGCAGCGCTGACCTTCCTCGATCCCAAGGCCGCTCAGGAAATCCTCGCGGGACTCGAAGTGCAGCGGAACATCGTTTATGCGGCTATTTATACGGGCAAGGGTCAGGTGTTTGCCCGGTACGCGCGTGGCAATCAGGCCGGGCTGTCCTTCCCGGACCAGCCGCTCAAAGACCAAAGCTATTTTACCAGCACCTCGCTGCATGTGGTTCGGCGGCTCATCCTCGATAAAGAGACCATTGGCGCTGTTCACCTTGTGTCGGACATGTCGGAGTTGCAATCCCGCCTGGACCGAGATGCGTGGATCGTCGGCATTATCCTGGCACTTTCTTCGCTCGTAGCTCTTTTTTTATCGTCCAGGCTACAGCGGCTGATCTCCGATCCCATCCTGGAGTTGGCCGGTGTGGCCAAAGCTGTTTCCGCCCAAAAAGATTATTCCATCCGCGCTACGAAGCGCAGCCAGGACGAGTTCGGCGTACTGGTGGACGGTTTTAACGAGATGCTGACGCAGATTGAATACCGGGCACAGTTGACTGCCGTTGCCAAAGAGGCCGCCGAGGCCGCCAATCACGCCAAAAGCGAGTTCCTGGCCAACATGAGCCACGAGATTCGGACCCCCATGAACGCGATCGTGGGCATGACGGAACTCGCGCTCGAAACCGAACTCACGCCCGATCAGCGCGAGTATCTCACCACCGTGAGGTCGGCCACCGGTTCGCTGCTCACGGTGATTAACGACATCCTGGATTTTTCCAAGATCGAGGCCGGCAAGCTCGAAATGGACCGGATCGACTTTCTGCTGCGAGACACCTTGGAAGACACCATGAAAATGCTGGCCCTGCGAGCCCACGAGAAAGATCTGGAGTTGGCCTGCCGGATCCCGCAGGGAATACCCGAGGTTCTGATCGGTGACCCGGACCGGCTGCGGCAGATCATTGTCAATCTGACGGGGAACGCGATCAAGTTCACCGCAACCGGAGAGGTGATCGTCAGCGTCGAGGTGGAATCACGGACAGAAGAGGAAGTGTTTCTGCATTTCACGGTTAAAGATACCGGCATCGGCATTCCCGTCGAGAAACAGCAAATCATCTTCCAAGCATTCGCGCAGGCGGACAGTTCGACGACTCGCCACTTCGGCGGGACTGGACTGGGACTGACCATCGCCATCCGGCTGGTGAAGATGATGGGAGGGAATCTGTGGGTGGAAAGCGAAGCAGGCAAAGGCAGCACTTTCCACTTTACCGCCCGCTTCTCCGTGCAGCAGCATCCTGTTGTAGTACCTGCTCCCAAGGAAGTGGCTAATTTGATAGACCTAACGGTGCTGGTGGTGGACGATAACTCCACCAACCGCCGAATCCTGGAAGAAAGTCTGGACCGGTGGAGCATGAAGGTAACGTCGATGCCGAACGGCCCATCCGCGCTCGCCGCAATGAAGGCAGCCAAAGAAAAAGGGGAACCGTTCTCTCTATTGCTACTGGATGTCAACATGCCGGGAATGGATGGATTCGAAGTTGCCGAGCACGTCCGAAACAATCCCGCCTGGGGCGGAACAACCGTCATGATGTTGACGTCGGCCAGCGGATCCGACGACATCGCACGCTGCTGCAAGCTGGGCGTGGCGGCATACTTGGTCAAGCCAGTCCGACGCGCGGATCTGCTGGATTCGATTCTCACGGCTTTGGGGAAACACACAGCAAAGAACGAAGGAGAACTTCCGGTCAGGGCCACATCGGAGAACCGAAACGCGCAGGGGATGCGGATTCTCTTGGCGGAGGATAACCCCGTAAATCAAATGGTAGCGAAACGCCTGCTGCAGAAACAGCAGCATCATGTTACGGTTGCCGAAAACGGCCGGGAGGCACTCTTAGCTCTCGAGACGACCGCTTTTGAGGGGTTCGACTTGGTGCTGATGGATGTACAGATGCCGGAAATGGATGGATTGGCCGCGACCGCCGCCATTCGGGAAAGCGAAAAGGGAACCAACCGCCACATCCCCATTGTCGCGATGACCGCTCATGCCATGAAAGGGGACCGGGAAATGTGTCTGGCGGCCGGGATGGACGCTTACGTTGCCAAACCCATCCGGGCGCAAGAGCTGTTCGCGATCATCGAAACATTGACCAGTGCTCCAAGCAATGCAGGGAAGGATACGAAGAGCGCTGCTAGTAACGAAGCCGTCCCGGACGGCAATATGGCCGGCATTTCCATTTGAATACGTAGCGGCAACCGATCTTGCATCGAGTATCACGAGTGCGCCGGTGACGGCTGGAGGAGATGAAATGAATCCGAACTTGCTTCACTCGCTTTTTGATGGCGATGCCGAACTCCAGCAAGAATTGGCAGCTCTGTTTCTGGATATTTCCCCGCAACAGTTGGCTGCGGTCCGGGATGCGATCGAACACCGGGACGCTGCCGCGCTCGAGTTTACAGCCCATGCCATCAAGGGTTCCTTATCGAATTTTGCGGCCTCGGAAGCGCTTCAGGCAGCCCAGAAACTGGAATCCATGGGACGAAATCGGGATTGGAATCAAGCAGCAGATGCGTTTCAAGTCCTGGAGCAGCAGCTCCGCGCTCTTCGGTCCACGCTGATCGATTTCCAAAAGGAGTGTGTAAGGTGAAAATCCTGGTTGCCGATGACGACCCCATTAATCGTCGCCTGCTGGAAACATTTCTGGTCAAGTGGAACTATGAAGTAGTTGTCGCTTGTGACGGGAACGAAGCGTGGAATATCTTGAGCCAGAAAGACGCTCCCAACCTGGCCATCTTGGACTGGATGATGCCTGGCCTGGATGGTACGGAGGTCTGCCGTCGAATCCGGAATAGGAGCGACGAGTCGTACGTCTACATTTTGCTGCTCACGGCAAAGTTCCAGAAAGCCGACATCGTCGAGGGCCTGGACGCTGGAGCCGATGATTACCTGTCGAAGCCATTCGATGCGAAGGAGCTAAAAGCACGACTCTGGGCCGGAAATCGGGTTCTCGGGTTGGAAAAACGGCTTCGCTCTGCCTATGAGAACTTGCTGTTCCACGCCTCCCACGACTCGCTCACGGGAGGGTGGAACCGAGTTGCCATCTTGGAGACGTTACGGACCGAAGTTGCACGCGCCCAACGGCAGGGAACTGCGCTGAGCATTATCATGGCTGATCTGGACCATCTCAAACATGTGAACGACACGTATGGACACTTGGCCGGAGATGCGATCCTGCGGGAAACGGCAACGAGGATGCAGGCTTGCGTGCGCCCCTACGACGCGGTGGGCCGTTACGGAGGAGCGGAGTTTCTGATTGTTGTTCCGCAATGCGATTCCTCCGTTGCCGCGAGCCGAGCCGAAGACCTGCGGGCGGCGATTACCAGCACTCCAATGGACACCCCGAACGGGGCGGTTCCGGTTACGGTAAGCCTGGGGGTGGCGATTGGTGGAGGAGCCATATCCATGGAGGTCGAGTCTCTCCTGCGAACCGCCGATGAGGCGCTCTATCAAGCCAAGATCGCAGGCCGCAACCGCGCGGTGGTATGTCGGATCGAAGAGGGGCTGCTCCCCGATTCCGGCCAAGAGCCGTGCGCTGAAAAGGTTCTGACGGATGTATCGTCGCGGTGAAATCCCTTCCATCTCTGTCGTTGGAGCAGCGTTTTGAATAGGAGTATTCATGAAAAAGCAACGGCTGGGAGAAATGCTGGTTGAGCGGGGAAGTCTGACCGAGGCAGACTTGAGCCGTGCGATTGCGATCCAGCAAGAAAAAGGAATTCCCCTGGGCGAGTTGCTGCTCCAGAGCGGGCTAGCTTCGAAAAATGAAATCGCCACGGCTCTCGCGCAGGTACAAGGGATTCCCTATGCCGACTGTCCCCCTCCCATGATCGAGCCCGATGTATTGGCTTTGCTTCCGCACTTCATTGCCCTTCGATGCTGTGTGCTTCCCTTGTATATTAAAGGCAAAACATTAGTGGTTGCCATGGCGGAGCCGCAGAACTTGCTGATTCGCGATGAACTTCGATTCAGTATCGGGATGGAAATCTCGCCGCGGTTCAGCTTTCGCGACGATATCCTGGCCGGGATAAAAAAGCATTATGGCAGAGACGTAGCCGGCGACGAACCCGAAGCGGAAAAGGCGGAAAAGAGAGACGCCTCCGCGATTGAATTCATTACCACCAACGAACGAGAAGAAAATCGCGAGGCATTGAAAGAGCTCCAAGCGGGAGAAACCCAGCAAACTCCGGCCGTTCGCTACGTTTCCAGAATCCTGGCAGCCGCGGTGAACAAAGGCGCCAGTGACATTCATATTGAGCCGCGTGTCGGCAACTGTATGGTCCGCCTGCGGGTGGACGGCATCCTTGCGGAATTGCTGACCATCCCTTCCGAGCATCAGGCCGCTGTGCTTTCGCGCGTCAAGATCCTTGCGGATATGGACATTTCGGAACGCCGTGTCCCCCAGGATGGCCGTTTCTTGATTCAATACCGCGACCTCCGGCTCGACCTGCGCGTTTCTACCTTGCCCACCCACTTCGGTGAAAAGATCGTGATGCGCCTGCTCGATCCCCGATCCACCAGCGTCAGCCTCGGGCAGCTCGGACTGTCATCGGAAAATGCCGAAAGTCTGAACCGCATCCTGGCTTTGCCGCAGGGGACGCTGATTATCACCGGCCCGACTGGATCCGGCAAATCCACGACGTTGTACGCCGCTCTCAACCTCCTGTGCTCGCCTCACCGCAACATCGTCACTGTGGAAGACCCAGTGGAGTACATGCTGGAGGGAGTGAATCAGGTTCAGGTCCACCCCAAAGCGGGATTGACCTTTCCGGGTTGCCTGCGTTCCATTCTGCGGCAAGATCCCGATGTCATCATGGTCGGCGAGATCCGGGATGGAGAAACGGCGGAAATCGCGTTAAAGGCCTCGCAAACCGGCCATCTGGTGCTCTCGACCTTGCACACCAACGACAGTATTTCGGCCGTGAACCGGCTGCTTGATTTAAAGGTTCCTGCTTATTTAATCTCTTCCTCGGTGACCGGTATCATGGCACAACGGCTGGTCCGCAAGCTTTGCAGTTGCCGGACAAAAACACCCGCTTCCTCCGCCTATCTGGAGCGTCTTGCCATCATCGGCGCCGAAGAGATCGACAACTGGATGTATGAGCCATTGGGCTGCGCTTCCTGCGATCACACCGGATACAAGGGACGAGTGGGAATCTATGAGCTGCTGTTGATTGACGGTCCGATCCGCGACGCAATTCACTTTGAGGCGCGCCCGGAGGAACTTCGCAGTCTGGCCCGAGCCGCCGGATTTCAAACCATGCGGGAAGATGCCCTGGAAAAGGTGAAACAGGGAGTGACAACGCTGGAAGAAGTTTTGCGTACGGTTCCCTTTGAAGTGGTTAGGCCGGCACGGTGTGCCTCTTGTTCGCGTGAAATTATGCCGGGCTTTCCCAATTGCCCATTTTGTGGGGCAGCTCTACACAAGGCTGAGCCAGCCGCGTACGAGCCCGAAGTTGCTCGACAGCACGATGAACAGTTGCTACATGCCGTTTGAGGAAAATATGCAAACACTGCTCTTTTTAACGAACCCTGCCATCCCTGAACGACAGTGTGGCGTGCGCGGGACCACGGAACCAATACTGCGAGGAACCAACCGCAAGGGTCGCGAGCGGCGACGCCAAAACGGAGGGGAAGTGCCGGAGAGGATCGATCGGTGGTGTCGGCGCGGATCGGCGCCGCAGCCTGTAAATCGCGTGGCGCAATATTCCGTGGAAGGAGAGCTATGACCGAAGCGAAAAGACCACACCAAGGATCGCGAACATCCCGGATTTCCGTTCAATTCCCGGTGACGATGACATTGGGCAAGAAAGAGTTCAATTGTCAGGCACTGGAATTGAGCGAATTTGGAATCCTCCTGATGTCGACGCACAAAGAACTTGTGGGAAAAGATGTGGAGATTGGACTGACTTTGAATGCGATACAGGGAGTCCTTTCCTTGGATGGAATCGTTGCTTACGCGACAGAGGCTGGACTGGGTGTCCGATTCAAGAAACTTACGGAAGAAACGTGCGCGTCTTTGAAATATTATGTCGCTCAAAACGACAATGCGGATCGACGCCCGCAAATATTCGCCCGGCGCCGGGGACAAATACCTCTGTCTGGAACCCAGATTCACAACCGCAGGTTGTGATGTAAATTCTCTCACTTGGATTGGTACAAAACTTCTGCCTGGTCGGTTTTGGCTGTTCCAGCACCTATTTCTGTTCTGGATTCAGGTCCGGTCTGGCCAGCTCAAATCGGTCGGTAGTCCTGCAGTATTGAGCGCCGCCCATGCGTCCGACGAGATCGAGCAGTTGTGCATCAACCTTTCCATTCTTCAAAACCGCCTCCTCTACATGAATTGAGACTATCTGGCCGATCACCAGACTGCCGCCGGAGACTTCCGTTCCAAAATCGAGGACCTGGAACAGCTTGCATTCAAAATTTACGGGGGACTCTGCTACGTGCGGGGGCCGAACATGCAGGGAAGGGCGCATGGTCAAGCGGGCAATCTCGAACTCGTCGACCGAAGACTCGTAGTCGCCGCTGGTCAGGTTCATCGCTTCGGCCACCGGAAACGTGACGGTATTGACCACAAACTCTCCGGTCTCACGAACGTTCCGCAGCGTATCTTTGAGTCCCGTTCCGAGACGGCTCCGGTCGTCGCCTGTGCGGATGCCGGGAGAAAAACCGAGAAGAGGAGGCGTGGCGCAGATCACATTGAAGAAGGAGAACGGCGCCAGATTGTGGATTCCCTCACTGTTGATTGTGGAGACCCAGGCGATGGGTCGTGGCGCAACCGTAGTGATCAAGAGGCGATAGAAATCGCGGTGCGGAAGCTCATGAGGTTGTATGTCCATCGAAATATACTCCAATTCAATCGGCGACGGCCTCTCTGAAAAATCCAAGTAGCTCGGACCGCTCCTTGTTGGAACCGTCGGCGGCACGAGCGCCGATCACTATTCTCCCGCAGCGGCATCGGCCGCGTAAAGCCCTGCAATACCTAACGAACTGTTGTCCGTTTACTGCGTCTGCAGATTGACAATGCTGGCACGCGACCCTTCAGCGGAACGCAGCACAGTCTACCGGAAGTTTCAGAAATGTCTGCACATCAGTTTTCCGTCCGCGAGATTCAACGCCCGATCACTTGGTCAGCTCAACTCCAAATCCATCTCATTCGTTTCTGGCAAGCGCTTCCGGCCGGCCAATGCCCTCGATACGCACAAGTGCAGGAGTCCCGCCTGCCAGCCGTACTTCCGCGCCGTTTGACGGCAGACCTCGTCCGGCCGCGTATTGCATTTCCACCACATTACGGCCAGCCCCGGCCACGTGCGCGGCTCAAACGATTTCTGAGTGATCCAGTAACACGAATAGGTACAGCCGCTGCAAGCACGCCGGTGGCTGAAATCCGCGCGGCGGTACTTTTGCTCGAAGTCGTCGTCGAGGATGTTGAGGGGCGTCTTGGCCGGATGATCCTGGCAGATCCAGAAATCGCCGTTGGGCTTAACGTCAAAGAAGAACTCTCCGGCTAGGCACTCCCAGTTGTACGTTTCGCTGCGGTAATAGTCTTCGCAACCCTCTTTGTATAATCTGGGCGTGAGCAGCGTCGGAGATTCCACGCGGTGCATGAAGTCGGGATTCACTTTGAGCTGTGTCAGCACGCGCAGCTTACCCTGGCCCACGACCACGGGGTTCAGCCAGAGACGAGCGTTGGGAAATTCGCGTGTGCAGAAGTTCACGATATCATCCACTTGGTCGCGATTCGTGTCTGAAATTGTGATATTCAGCGTCAGCAGTTTGCCTGCGGGAAGATTCCTGTTTAGAAAGGCGATGGAGTCCAACAATTTTGGTCCCTCGTGGCTGAAAGGCAAATCGTTGCCACGCACTCCGTCGAGGGAAATGGAAATCTCAGAGACGCGGGAAGCTAGCAACTCCGCGTACTTCGCTCGCGACATGGTCCCGTTCGAGGTGATTTTGACGTAGAGTCCCTTGTCGGCGGCATAGTTTAAGAGAGTTGCGAAATCCTGCCGCAGCAGAGGTTCACCGCCTCCCGAAATACTGAGGACGGCGATTCCCAAACGGTCGAGCCGGTCAATGATGCGCTTCATTCCCTCCGTGTCCTGTTCTTTTACACGCTCCTCGGGAATATGGCAAAATCGGCAACGCAGGTTGCAAACGTGGGTCAGCGCCAGATGTGCAAAGTAAGGGCGGTTGCGAAACACCAAATTCCTAATGGTACGAGACCAAAACTTATGTGTCATGTTACGCCTCCTCGAAGGTGATTGGCGAAGTTTCTGATTCCCGCCTGTCTCTGGCGGAATGATTCGAATCTGGGGTCGTTATTGAGTCGGGATCATCGTGTTGTGGCTGGGATGAGTGCTCGAATGTGCCGGGCGACACGAAGACGACTCGATCGGAAAGCAAAAGGTTAGCGAGTGAACCAATGGCAATGGAGACGAGGTTGGCAACCACGGGATCGATCTTCCAGAAACCGGTCAGAATGTAGGTTGAGAGCACATTGCCGGTGATTGAAACCAGTCCGTTCGACAGGTTAAAGCGGAACAGAGCGGCACCCGGCGAATCCAGCCCGGCGCCGCGCCGGTCAGCCCAAGTCCAGCGCCAATGCCAGACGAAGTTGTGAAGGATCGCAATCTCCACCGACAGCGCCGTGGCTATGAGGCAGTTCATCCCGACGACATGGACGAAGAAGGCCAGCAGACCGAGGTGAACGGTCCCGCCCATGGCGCCTACCGTGTTGAATTTCAGCCAGCGCATTAAAGTCTCTCCATTCGGTAAAGCGCAAGTGTGTTGCGCGTGACGGAAGCCGCCAGAACCACGGCCATCGAGACGACGGCCACGGCGCCCGAGACATCGAAGAACCGCTGGTGCATTCCCAGGACGGTGACCGTGGGCCGAAACAAAGCGAAAGCGTTGCCGACTGCCAAAAGAATCCTCATCTCCGTGGGGCTGAACTTCCAGAACGAGAGTTGAAAAGTTCCGAGAGTGTAGGTCGCAAGGTACGAATTGATAGAGAGCAGGTAGAAGCTCAGCAGAAGAGCCACCGCCACCCAGGCAGACATGTAGCCGGAGAAGGCCAGTCCGGCGATCAGGAAGAGCGCGCCGAACGAGTCCACCATGTGATCCACATAGAAGCCGAAGCGCGGTCTCTGGCAGTCTCTGGTTCGGGCCACCGTTCCATCCAGGCTGTCGCCGAACCAGTTGACCGCGAGCCACAGGTTCACCAGAAGCAACGCTGGCGGCCACCATCGGGCCAGGGCGTAGGATGCCCCGGCCAAGAACATGGCGGCGAAGCCGAGTATGGTGAGGTGATCAGGTTTCACCCGCGGCGGCAGAAGGCGCGCGATCCGGAGCAGGCATACTTTTTCTATCCCAGCCAGCAGGCTTTCCTGCCGGCGATCTGCATTCCGAAATTCGGTATGCGGTTGCGATAACGTAGTGACACTCATTGCTGCACCTCCGGGCGCGGTTGCCATTGATAGTCGAAATAGTCGATTTCGAGGATCGCCCGCCCGAAAAGGAATAGATGGGACTCGCTGCGATGGTGGATGGGGAACCAGAAGTCGCCGAACTTTGCGAACTCGTGCACGAAAGTCGTCTGGCGGACCAGGAAAGACGGCCGCTTGGCCGGTTGCCCCTCGATGCGCTGGACCGCGAAATCTTCCGCGTTTATCCAGATTTTCCCACGTAGCAGATACGGGTTTGAGGTGCGCGGCTCCGCCTGAAAGACGTAGGCTCCCGCGCTTTCGTCATATTGCTCAAACTGAAAGTTGTAATTACGCCGCGACAGGTCGACCGCTTCTCGCGCGACTGCCGGGGCGGTATCCCGCTCGACTTGAAGAAGTCGGGAAAAAACGCTCGTCTGGACTTTGGCCGACCCGCTGCGCTCCAGCACCTCAAACCGCTTTTCCTCCGGAGCCAGAAAATTTTCTTCTACGAGCAGGTAGGTTGGTTTGCCTAGCAGGGGATGCGTTACGGAATAGCGCCGCCGGTCCTGGTAGGACCCGATTGTGTGAATCTGCCGCTCGAAGCGCTGTTCCATCCGGTTGATGATTTCGTCGGGAGCGAGGGACGCGGTCGCACTTGGCGCCGATGCCACCGGGGCGCTGATGCTGAGCAGCAACAGGGCGCTCCAAGAAATTGGTTTCCATTGTTCCTGGAACACGTTGGACAATTGGCGTGTGATCCTCTGAATGGTTCTCATTGAAATGTCACCTCCATGGAAATAGCGCCGCAGCTAGGCTACGGCTGGGGCGCGGTTTGGTCCTTCCTTCGCTCGGCCCGGTAGATGGTGGGATGGCCCGCAGGCAATGCCGCGCTGACGCCAGCGCCAATGCCGCCGAATAACAGAGGGATGCCGGCCAACTCGGCGGCTATAGGAACATCCTCCGCGTGGTTCGCTGCCATGACGACGCCGAGCCCCAGACCTGCAAGTCCTCCTACTGCCAGGCCGAGCAAGGTGTTTTGACCGCGACTGTGCCCGCGTTCCCGCGAACTAACGCGGAAGACATCGGTACGCTGGATCGTGACCGAGTCCTTGCCTGTCTGGACCGTGATGGATTCATCGGAAACGCTGACGAAAGTTCCGTTCTGCGACCGGAGCTTTTGATCCACGACCTGAACTTTTTCCCCGGCCCGCAAGGTACTCAGGTTGTCCCAGGACTGCTCTGTACCTTGTGCTCCGGCTATGCCGACCAGCAGCAAAACGCTGCAAGTGACTTGAATTAGTTGACGCATGTCTTCCTCCTATTAAGGTTGAAAAGTGGTTTTTACTCCCAGCCGCAGCGCGGGCACTTCCAGGGTTGCGGCCTGTTAAGTTTCTTGAGAATTGCTTTGCACCATGGACAGGTTCTGACGATCATGAGGACCTCCTTGCCGGGCGGGCTTTTTTTCTTCCCTCCTCACCACACGAACCCGACGCGGGCTTCCAGAAAATGGATTGGTTCGTCGTGATGCGGGTCCACGTGGTCGCGGAACTCGACGCGTAACCCGGCCCTCTCGCGGAACCAGTAGTCGGCTCCGCCGCCAAAATTGAACCAGCTCTCGCCCCATTCGGACTGGAATGCTCCGGTGTATCCGGCCGTGACGAATGGAACCAGTTTTCGATTCTGTGAAGCATTCAGGAAGTGGTAGGAGGCGTTGGACGAAAAAAGACCGATCCCTTTTCCGGTTGTACAACTACAACCGGAGCCGCCCACGGGAAGCAGCGCCCCGATCTCGGCTCCAGCGCCCAGTCCCTTGTAGATCAAGTACTCTCCGCCCCCGCCGAAGTGCATGGTTGGGGAGCTGTCGCGATTCGACGCAACGCCTCCCGGAGCGACGAAGAGGAATCCGATGGCTCTCTTCTCCCCAAACTCCTGTGCCTGAGCGATCCCTGCAAACAGGACCAAACTGATAACGAGCAATGTGAAGCGACGCATACTGACCTCCGTAGATTGAATTTGTCGCCGCGTCCTTTCCAGATTCACGGCCCGGCTCGATTTGCTCTTCGCTGCCATCTCTTCTGCCTCCGGTCGCGGTACGGGGGCCATCGTGCGGCAGGTCAGAAAGCCCCTCAATGCACCGGAGGTAAATCCTGTCTAAAGAGCGGCTGTAAAGTTTCTTGACAGTTAAATGGTTATTAATGAGTTAGTTGGGATCTGGCGGGCAAGTCTGGATTTCTTCTGAACTGAATCTGAACTAGTGAGATATTGTAAGGACAGGAAGGGCTGCGGATTCCTCGTCAGAGAAACACAATGCGGTTTGGTCCGAATGTCGATGGCAGGGGATACGTCAGCCAGACTCTCGGTGCTATAATCCTAGCGCTTTAATTTGTGGAACTTAACTCAATCGAAATGTCTCAGCCCGACCAACCGGACCGGCTTCGCTTTGATTCGTTCGAACTGAACCTGCGCACGGGTGAGTTGCGCAAGGACGGCCGTCTCATCAAGCTCCAGGATCAACCCATAAAATTATTGATCCTGCTGGCCAGCCGGGCCGGAGCGCTGGTGACTCGCGCGGAAATTGAGAAGGCTCTCTGGAATGATGGCGAGTTTGTGGAGTTCGAGCATGGCATCAATACGGCCATGAGGAAGATCCGCGACGCGTTAGGGGACGAGCGGGAGCAGCCGCGCTATATCGAGACGCTCCCGCGAAAGGGCTATCGGTTCCTCGTGCCGGTGGAAGCTGTCGGGACGACGAGTTCGCAAGACCCGTCTCCCGCCGCTCCGAACAATGTGGTACGGGAACGGAGCGTCGAGGCGGCGCAAATTCCGCTGCCCGTAATCGAAAGCGAATCGTTCTCTCCGGCGGCCCCTTCGGCCCCAGCCGTGGCGGAGGTGGAGTTTTCGCTGCCGCGAGCGAGGGCGAGGATATTGTTCCTAGTCATACAGACCGGTTATCTGGCGATGTACTGCGCGGCCCTCTACAAGATGGATGCTCTCGAAGAAACTTTGGGCCGAGTGCTTCTGGTTTCGCTCGGCCTGGCGGAGCCGCTTGCCATCGGGACGGCCATGTGCGGAATCGCCGTGCGGCTGTACCTGATTACCTCCGTCGGCCTGGACCACCCTGCCGCGGGACCGAAATTCCTCCGTCTCTTTCCGATATTGTTTCTACTGGACACGCTCTGGGCCGTCTCGCCGCTGCTGCTGTCGCGGAAGATCGGATACGGGCTGGCGCTAGGCTCCGTGGCGGCGCTGGCCTACCTGCCATTTTCCCAGCGCACGTTGATGCTCAGTATTTACCGCGGTTCGAAGGCGGTGGAGGGAAGGAGTTCGCAATGATAGTCCGCGCCGTTGTGGTCCCATGTTTCAATAGTGATCAGAAGCCGTTGCAAAACCGATTTCAAAGTGTTGGAAGGGCACGGTTTTAACCGTGCCGGAAGCGAGTAGTGATGCAAGCGGCTTCAGCCGCTGAGGTCCCAAGACGCACCTCAGGGGCTAAAGCCCGCTCCTTACCATCCTGTGATCGGCACGACTGAAGTCGTGCCCTTACGGAGTTCCCAAAGAGGTTGTGCAACAGCTTCTAAGGAAATTGAAGATGCCGGGCATATGTTGAAACCAAGCGAGTACGCTGTTATCGAAAGAAGAGGATCGGCCGGAAAAGCCGCGTGCTTCCTGATCATGGCGCTGAGCCTCTGGTCCGCTCCGGGCGGATGGGGGGCTGAACTGAAGCCACAAACTCTCGAGGCGTGGAATACTTACGTCCGGCTGACGGAACAACGCATCGCGGGTGAACTCAACGACGGCCCGAGGTTCTTAGTGGCCGATTTCCTCGGAGACGGCGAATCGCGCTCCATCCGCACGCTCCTGCGGAAGGGCGAGGTTCCCATCCGAAAAATGAAGACCAGCGATGGAAACGGGCGGGAGATCGAGGTGAAGGATGGAATGATCCACCACTGGCTGGGCGGCATATTCGTGCCGGATACAAAGCTGGACGCGCTTCTGCGGTGGCTCCAGGACTATGACCGCCACGAACAATATTTCAAGGAGGTGGAGAAGTCGAAGCTCCTTTCCCGGCAAGACCCTACCTACCAGATTTTTTTCCGGCTGCGGCGTAAGAAGGTCGTAACGGTGGTCTATAACACGAACCACACCGCCGTTTATCGCTACCATGACGCGAGGCGGGTTTCGAGCCGGAGCTTTACTACGCGAATTGCGGAAGTGGACAACGCCGGCGCCCTATCGGAAAAGGAGAAGCCCGTCGGGGACGACAGCGGATTCCTCTGGCGGCTCAACAGTTATTGGCGCTTTCAGGAGGACGACGGGGGAGTGATTGTGGAGTGTGAGTCGTTGAGTCTCAGCCGTGCGATTCCCAACGGACTCGGGTGGTTGATCTCGAGGTACGTCGAATCCGTGCCGCGGGAGTCGCTCGAAAACACGCTGAACTCCGTCCGGGATGGCAGCCGGAAAGCCGGAGGATCGCCGAAATCCGACCGATAGTGAGGATGCGCCGAACCCGGAGTTCTACGAAGATGGTTTTCTTCTGCCTGATAATCAGTGTAAAATCAAGAATCGGAAAATGGGGGGGCGGATATCCTGTGGGTGGCCTTGTCACGGCCTAACGTGTTTCGATAGGTTCGCGGCTGGGATTTTCCGCGCGGCATCGGGAAGGATCGGGCTGGGGAAAGCAAGCGGCTACAAATCGGCGAGCTATCTTTGAGGAGGAGAATCAATGAGACAGCGTTTCTTGCAAACGGCGATGGCTTTGTTTTTCGCCATCATTCTAGGGGTTGTGGCGCGCGCCCAGCAGCCCGTGACGGTTCCCGTCGAGCTGGTGTCGTACCCGGACCTCATTATCTACAACGGTAAGATCATGGCAATGAACGACGCCACTCTGACACCCGCGCTTGGCAGGACCGTCCAGGCCCTCGCGGTGCACGGCGATCGCATCCAGTTCATGGGCACCAACGATGAGGTCCTGCGGTTTGCGGGACCGCAGACGAAGAAACTCGATCTGAAGGGGCGCACCGTGATCCCCGGAATGATCGATACGCATTCGCACATGCACGATCACACTATCCAGCTTTGGACCCGAAATCACCGCCAGGAAGTGGAGTCGGTGATGAAGCGGTTTTCCGTCACCGGCAAGAACTTTGGGGAACTGACTCACGGCATCGAAGTGGTGGTCAAGGAGAACATGGCGCATCCCCTGAAAGGGCAGTGGGCCTGGATCGATCTGCCTACGGGCGGATCGAGCGGCACGGGAATCGGGATCCAATACTTGCTGAAGGAAGAGATGGACCGCAAGAAACTGGATGCACTGGCTCCGACTCTGCCGGTCTTCGTCCTGTCCCATCCGAGCATGCTGCTCAACACCGCGGCCCGGAACGCATTCTTGCAGCTTTACGAGGTGGAGCCGACCGACGAGAACGAACGGGCCGCGCTCACCATGGATACGACGCTGGTGCGGTCCCTGGTGGTGGATCAGTATTTCCGCAGTCACCTGGACGTTCTGGCGGATTCGCTGGAAGAAGGTTTGAAGCACGAGGCCGCCGCGGGACTGACCACCTTCAGCTCGCACATCGTCGGACTGCGCATTCAAGACGCTTATATGAGACTGGTGAGAGGCGGCAGGATGCCCATCCGGTTTGCCTATGCCGACCGCTTCTGCCAGCAGGTGGAGCCGGATATGGCCGGCTGTTTCGCGCGCAAGGGCGATGTGGCGGGACTGGGCGACAAATACTTCTGGAACGTCGGAGTGACGCTGGGAGGCATCGACGCCGGCCCGCCCCAGATCTGCACCACGATGGAGGCGCCCAAGGAAATTAAGGACCAGGAGCGCTGCCTGCTCCAGCCCGGCAACGACTACGCCAAGGCCATGCACGCGGCGTTAATGTCGCACCTCCGCTTCGTGGTGAACCACGATTACGGAGACAAGACGATCGACTACGTGATGGACATCATCGAACAGGTGATGAAGGAAGATCCGGTGTTCACGGTGGAGCATATCCGCTCGCTCCGGCCGACAGCCGATCACTGCGGCTTCTATCCCCGCCAGGCACAGCTTCCTCGGATGAAGAATCTGGGGATGATCATCAGTTGCGACAGCATGTTCCTCAACCGCAGCGCGCCCTGGCTGAAGGTCTATGGGTTCGATAAAGCCAACCGCATCGCTCCCATCAAGAGCATGATCGCGGGAGGCGTGATGACCACGGCGGAGGCCGAGCTGGGCCGGATCGAGACCGGCACCTCGGAGACGCTGCACGCGCAGCTCGCTCACCTAATCACTCGGAAAAACGACCGGGGTGAAATGATCGCGCCCGAGGAGGCCATCGACCGGAATACTCTGATGAAGATGTCGACGGTGTGGGCTTCCTACTATGTCATCAAGGAGAAGGAGGTCGGCACGCTCGAGCCCGGTAAGTACGCCGACTTCGTGGTTCTGAACAAGGACTACTTCACCATCCCGGAGGCGGAGATAGGATCGGTCTTCCCCTTCATGACCGTTCTGGGCGGCAAGACGATTGTGCTGCGGGACGAGTACGCCAAAGAAGCGGGGATGCCGGCAGCTGGGCCGCAGATCAAATTCTCGTTCAAGACCGAATACGACTTCGGAGGCGGCGAACAATAACCCGTGTTGCCGGACTGGGTATTTGTAGTGTGCCGGGCTCGGGCCGTCGGAATGCTTTAGGGCTGGACGGCAATGCACGGGCATCCAGCACCAACCTTACCAAGGGCCAGAATCTTCTAAACAACAGGTTCTGGCCCGTTTTTTTCATGGCTCCTGCCTTGGCCCGCTCGACCTAGCGCGGGCAATCGGCCGGATATCGATTCTAGAAGCTGTCTCATAAATGCGCGAAAGGACGCAACCGGCGAAGAGGAAGAAACCCTCAGGGGCTGAAGCCCATGTTTTTATGGCGTTCTAGCGGCACGGCTGAAGCCGTGCCCTTTCGGTTGCCACAAGAAGTCCATTTATGAGACAGCTTCTAGAGTATTTCTCCGATTAGTGTAGAGCGTCAGGGCAAGCCTTCAGGCGTGCCGTCAAGAGACCGGTTCGAGGGCGGCTTCAGCCGCTGAGGGACGTACTTCAGCGGCTAAAGCCCATTCGAAAATTGCACGTCGTATCGGCATGGCTGAAGCCATGCCCTGACGACCCTCTACAGCAACAAGAGAAAAGCTCGGCCCGCCTCGCAGTTCTATAGTCGCGCGACGACGGGAAAGCGACGCTTAGAGTGTTACGCTGAAGCGATGGATGAACCCCCCGCAACCCTGGATGTCCTGGCCGTGGGCACCCACCCCGACGACCTGGAGTTGGTGTGCGGCGGCACGATGATTCTGTTGGCGAATCGCGGGCATCGCGTCGGTGCGGTCGATTTGACGAGGGGCGAACTCGGAACGCGCGGGTCGGGTGAAATCCGCGCCAAGGAGACCCAGGCGGCAAATCGGTTTCTGAAGGTTGCCGCGAGGGAGAACTTGGGAATTCCCGACGGCGACATCGAAAATACTTTGGAAAACCGGCTTCGGGTCATCCGCGTGCTTCGCAAGTACCGGCCGCGTCTGCTGCTGGTGCCCTACTGGGAGGAGCGGCATTACGATCACGTTCGCGCCAGTCTCCTGGTGTCGGAAGCGGCCTTCCAATCGGGCCTCCCGAAGATAGACACGGGGCAGGAGAGTTTTCGTCCCTACCGAATCTTGTTCTATGCAGGGCGGATCAGCTTCCGGCCGTCATTCGTCGTGGATATTACGGAAACATTCGAGGCAAAGATGCAAGCCATCCGGAGTTACCGCTCGCAGTTTCACGACCCGGACGAGACTCGGGAATCCAAGGAGTCTGAAACCAAGGAATCCGAAACAATGATCAGTACTCCCTATGCTCTGGAAGTGATCGAGACGATGGGACACTATTACGGGGCCATGATTGGAGCGCGGTACGGCGAGCCGTTTGTCTTGCGCGAGCCGCTTGAGCTGACCGATCCAGTGGCCTTCTTTAGCGAATTTCCGGCTGCCAAGCAGGCGCATCTTTTTCCACCAACTTTATGAAAATCGGAATTACCTGTTACCCCAGTTACGGCGGAAGCGGCGTGGTTGGAACGGAACTCGGAATCGAGCTGGCCGATCGCGGGCACGAGGTGCACTTTATCTGCTCCGCGATGCCCATGCGATTGCGTCCCAACAAACTCATTACCTTTCACGAGGTGGAAGTGATGAGTTATCCGCTGTTTCAATATCCGCCATACGCACTCGCCCTGGCCAGCCGCATGGCCGAGGTCGCCGAGGCGGCCTCGCTCGATCTGTTGCATGTCCATTACGCGATTCCGCATTCGGTTTGCGCCTTCCTGGCGCGCGCCATGCTTTCGTCCAAAAGGAAGCTGCCGTTTATTACCACGCTTCACGGTACGGACATTACCCTGGTTGGCGTCAACAGCTCGTACCTTCCCATCACGCGTTTTGCCATAGAGCAGAGCGATTCGGTGACGGCGATCTCAAATTACTTGAGAGATAAGACGTTTGAAGAATTTGAGATACGGAATAATATTGAAGTGATTTATAACTTTGTGAATTGTGACAAGTATAAGAAGACTACGAACGATGCGCTGCGCCAAAGCTATGCCCCGAACGGCGAAAAAATTCTGGTTCACTTGTCGAACTTTCGCCCCGTTAAGCGCGTGACGGAAGTGGTGGAAATCTTTGCCCAGGTTCGCCAGAAGATTCCCGCGAAGCTCCTGCTGATCGGAGACGGCCCGGATCACACGGCCGCCGAGACATTATCCTACAAGCGCGGAATTCACCAGGACACGGTTTTTCTGGGTAAGCAGGACAACGTGGAGGAGACACTGGGAATCGCGGATGTACTCTTGCTGCCGAGCGAGTTAGAATCGTTTGGACTGGCGGCTCTGGAGGGCATGGCCAGCGAAGTGGTCCCGGTCGCGACGCGGATTGGGGGCATTCCCGAGTTGGTCACGCACGGCGTGGATGGGTTTCTCGCCGAGGTGGGAGACGTGCCGACGATGGCCGGCTACGCGGTGCGATTGCTGCAAAACCCGGGACTATTGCAGGAGGTTTCGCAGGCGGCACGGCAGACGGCGATGAAACGTTTCTGTACATCCCTTATAATTCCTCAATATGAGGAACTTTACCGGCGAGTGTTGGAACGAGCGGGGTGAAGGTTGGCGCCCTGTAGAGATTTGACCACCAATCGAGAGGAGCGACACCGTGTGGTATAGGAGAGCGCCTTTACGGAGAGCGACGAAACGATTCTCGACCCTGTTCGGAATTGTGCTACTGGGGACGCTGTGTCTGGAGCGAGGCCAAACCGCGCCGCCTTCCGGCTCGAGCGATGCCGCCGCGATTGCCGATGCCATTCAGAGATTACCGGTAGTCGGCTCCGCCATTTTGGCAGGCGCGCATCCGGACGACGAGAACAGCACCCTGATGCCGTACCTTGCAAAAGGCCTACACGTTCGCGCCGCTTACCTTTCCGCAACGCGCGGCGATGGAGGCCAGAACCTGCTGGGAGACGAGCAATACGAAGCGCTGGGGATTTTGCGCACCGAGGAACTTCTGGCCGCGAGGCGGATCGATGGCGCGCAGCAGTTCTTTGGTGAAGAGTACGACTTCGGATTTTCCAAGAGCGCCGACGAGACCATGCAGAAATGGGGCCACGACGATGCGCTCGGCGACTACGTATGGATTATCCGCCGCTTCCGACCCGATGTCTTAATTTCCCGCTTCAGCGGCACGCCCTCCGACGGCCATGGACACCACCAGGCTTCCGGCATCCTTACGCGCGAGGCGTTCCGCGCCGCGGCCGACCCGTCGCGCTTCCCCGAACAATTGCAGCAAGGCGTGAAACCGTGGCAAGCGGCGAGGTTGTTCCAAAACACCTTCAGCCAGCGCGGATCGGGACCGGCTCCCGCCACGCGCGATTCGGTGACGATCAACCTCGACGGCTACGATCCGGTTTTTGGAAAAACCTTTCCGGAAATTGGAGCGCAGGCCCGCAGTCAGCACCGCAGCCAGGGAATGGGAACGTCTTCCGGGCGGGGCAATGCATTTGCCGCGTTCCGCCTGATCGATTCCGCTCCCGCCGGCAGCGGAGTTCTCACCGGCCTCTTTGACGGAGTTGACCTGACCCTGAATCGCTTCACGGCGCTCGCCGGAGGCTCGCCCGGTGTCCAAAGCCGCGTCGAAAATATCATGAAGGATATCGAGACGGCGCAGCACAGCCTCTCGGCCTACCAGCCCGCGGGCGTGGTTTCGTCGCTCGCGCACGGCTTGAGCCTGGTGCGCGAAATGCGCGCCGAGATTGAGAAAAGCCAGGCGCCGCCGGATTCCAAGGACCATGCACTGTTTCTTCTGAGACTCAAAGAAGCGGATTTTGTCAATGCGCTGGGTCTGGCCGGAGGGGTTCGCGTGGAAACGCTTGCCGAGAAGGCGGAGATCGTGCCGGGCGAAAGTTTTAACATAACCGTCACAGGCGTTGTCCGAGTCCCGGACCGTCTGAAGTCTTCCGATGTGGGTCTGAGTGGACCCGCGGGCTGGAAAGTCGAGAGGATGGCGCCGGCGGGAGGCGCGCAGGGCGGGAGATCGCTCGTCGAAGCGAAGTTCAAGGTGACGGTTCCGTCCGAGGCCCCTGTGTCGCAACCATACTGGCTGGTGAAGCAGCGCAGCAAGGATCGCTACGCCGTAACGCCGGCGCCCTATAACGGAGATCCGGAGAACCCGCCCCTGTTCACGGGAAGCTTCAAATACTCTGCGGCCAGCGATAGCGGTTCGGTTGAAGTGGAACAGGAATCGGGCGTGATTTACCGCTATGCGGATCGAATTTACGGGGAGCGGGAAAACCCGGTGATCGTCGTGCCGCCCGTGGGCGTTTGGCTCGAGCCGGGAGCAACCGTCTTCCCCACGGCTTCAACGGGGAGCCAGAGTTTGCTAGTGAAGGTTCGCAACAATCGCGCCGCAAAACAGCAACCAACCGTTCACCTCAACTTGGCCTCGGGCTGGAGGTCGAATCCTCCTTCGAAACCGCTGGAATTAGGGACGCGGGGGGACGAAGCCTCGACTCGTTTGGAAGTCTCGCAACCAACTGCGCCGCTCAAAGACAAGGTGGAAGAACACTCCGTTGCTGCCATGGTGGATCTCGACGGCCAGTCGTATTCCACCTCTTACAACGTGATCGACTATCCGCACATTCAGACCCGTTATCTGTTCCGTCCGGCAGTGTCGCAGTTCGAGCGGTTCGATGTGAAGATAGCGCCGGGGCTGCGTGTCGGCTACGTCATGGGCACGGGCGACAGCGTGCCGGAGGCACTCAAACTTTTGGGAGTCACCGTCACTTTGCTCAGCTCCGACGATCTGGCGTATGGAAATCTCTCAAAATTCGATGTCGTGATGACCGGCATCCGTGCCTATGAAATCCGCAAGGACCTGGTCACGAACCACAGCCGCCTGATGGAATTCGTGCGCAATGGCGGGCTGATGATCGTTCAATATAGCCGCGCCGTGGGCGGAAGCGAGCCGCTGGGTCCCTATCCGATGTCCCAGACGACCGGCGCGCGCGTCGCCGTCGAAGACGCTCCGGTCGAAATATTAGAGCCGGTCGATCCCTTCTTCCAGGAGCCGAACCGGATCACGAACGACGATTTCAAGGGCTGGGTTCAGGAGCGGGGAGTCTACTTCATGGACACGTGGGCGCCGGAGTATCGTCCGCTGCTCTCCTCGAACGACCCTGGCGAGCCGCCACTCAAAGGCGGAATGCTGCTGGCATCCTACGGCAAGGGCCTCTATTTATATACCGCTTACGTTTGGAACCGCCAGTTGCCCGCCGGGGTGCCGGGAGCTTATCGCATTGTCGCCAACATGCTCAGCTTGGGAAAAACGGCCAGCACGAGCGCGGCCCAGCCGGCGAAGCCTGCGCCGAAGCAACGTTAGCATCGTGATGGCGGCACAGATCAAAGTCGAAGAGCTGGAGAAGGGCGACCACGCTCAGTTTCGCGTGACCGTAACGGAAGGCCGGAGCAGCACGCAGCACACGGTTATGGTGGAACAGAGTTACCGAGATCAATTGGCGGGACCGAAAATCTCAACGGAAAAACTGGTGCGGAAGTCGTTTGAATTTCTTCTCGAACGGGAGTCGAAGGAATCGATCCTCGGATCTTTCGATCTCCAGGTGATCGCGCGATACTTTCCGGAGTACGAGCGCGAGATGCAGCGGGCCTTCGGAGTCTCAAAGTAATACTGCGCCGCTATTCAAGTTCCTTGAAATCGTCGATCTTCAGTTGGAGGGGGTTCGCGGAGTCGTCCACGACACCGACAAGGCCGATCGGGACGCCAGCGGGAATCTTGGGAGGGTCCGTCACCAGAAAGCGGTCCTTGCCTGCCAGAAAGAAAAGCTTTTCGCCCTCGGACAGGACCTTTCCGTGCGCCACGATGTGGAAGCGCACGACTTCGACGCCGAGTTCCGCAACGGCGTCGCGAATGGCCTTGGGCTGGAAACTCGCGTCGGGTTTATAAAGCACGGCGAACATCTTCTTCGATGATTTACCAGCAGCGGTGGCAACGCCATCCAGGCGCATCAGAGCGGTCTCGAGATCCGAGCCGCAGCCAGACATCTCTCAGGTGATTCCCGTGGCCTCGGCCACGCAGCGCTGCACCTGCGCGAAGAGCGGAGCGTTCATCAGCATCGCCATCAGAGCTAGCAACCCGAACCGCTGTAAGA
>Ga0209726_10000549_pt1 | contig 69014 bp, 78 predicted proteins | sample Subgrocontami54m_FD_187453 | JGI IMG/M metagenome (GOLD analysis project Ga0209726, IMG submission 187453) | Subsurface groundwater microbial communities from S. Glens Falls, New York, USA - GMW46 contaminated, 5.4 m (SPAdes) (version 3) | ecosystem: Environmental > Aquatic > Deep subsurface >...
CAAAAGAAAAATGGCTTGCCCGTCGAAGCAAGCCCGAAAATTAGAAAATCATCGGTGCCCTACGGTGTCAAAATACATCATTCAACCGATACCGTTTCGGTGTCATAGTTAAATCATTTGACACGGGACAACGCTAGTTTTTAAATTAGAGTTGTTAAAGATTAATGTTGATGAGGCTAGAAACGGCGTTGAGGCATTGGATAAAATAAGAAACCACCCGTACCGACTAGTTTTATTGGATCTGCGGTTGCCGATTAAAGATGGTTTTCAGGTATTGGAAGAAATAGGAGCTGACCAACAATTAAAAAATATCCCGGTTTGGGTTTTAAGTAATCTTGGCCAGAAAGATGAAGTTGATAGGGCAATAAAATTGGGCGCAAAAGAATATTTTATAAAAGCGAATCTAAATATAAACGAACTAGCTCGTAAGATTACTGATTTTGTGGGTAACTAATAAAACTAGTTAAAGCCAGTTTTTGTTATATTTTGGGTAGTTTCTTTTATAATCGGAGTAACGAAAAACCTAGATTATAATATTTCAGCTCGCTTTAAAATACAAAACCACCTTTCGGTGGTTTTGTATTAGTGTGGCTTACATCTTCTGGTCCCTGCAGGCTTCTACGCAGGCTTTTATGCAATCTGGCGCCATAGGGCCGCAAATCTTCCCCACCTCACACGTTCCAAGGCTGCAAACCGCGGGGCAAGTTGCTTGACAAACCATTATCCTAAAACCCCCCAACGGATCAACTACCAAAGGATCATTTGCCATATTTTTATTTTTTGCCATATTTTAATTTTTAATATCTCGACCTTTTGGAAATTAACTTTAGAAAAAAAACCTACCAGCAGAATTTATCATGATCTGCTTGTAGGCCGTAGAACTACAAGTTAATCTCCTTAATTTTAATTATACCTTAACCGCGCTTCGACACAAATGCCAGGAATACCCCCTTGGGGAGTAGCCGTAGTAGCTACCTGGTCGCGCTAATAGTGCTAGTCGCCGAAGCCGGCGCGGAAACCCTGATGCGATTACCGACCGTCTTTTCAATATAGTAACCAGTACCATCCGTCGTCGTCGCGCCCAAGGGATCAATGGGAACAGAAACTATGTAACGGTCAGAAAGGAATCCCAGATCAACTAAGCCGAAGGGAGTGCACTGGGTAGAGGAGGCGCCGGTCGCGCAAATTTGGGTGGTGGTTCCAAGTATTGCCGACGGAACTCTGCCGCCATTATCAATAACATATTGGTAAACACCGTTAAGAATGGTGTTGACATCGGCCCTCCTGCGCGCGTCATTGGATTCGTCAAGCTGCTTCTTGGGGTTCACGGCTAAAATAACGATGCCCGCGATAATCGCGATAATCGCGACGACGAGGAGAACCTCAATAAGGGTAAAGCCCTTTTTATTATTCATGTGATATCTTTGTGATTTTAAAATCAACCTCGACCTTTCTCCTAAGCTGCGTGCAGTTAGCATTAGTTTTAATTATACCAAATCACTATCTAGTGGCGGTAATGGTAACGCTATTTTCGGCAAACGGCGCGTTGACCGTCACTCTATTATTAGCTGATTTTTTGATGCGATAGCCGGTGCCGTTGGTAGAAGCGCCGGTCGGGTCCGTGGGGATGGTCGGAAAATAACGCTCATCGGTTGTGAGCACCGAGAGGTCAATAAGCGATGAACACGAACTGGCGTTAGTTTTGCAAATTTCCGTTTCAGCGGTCGTGATAGACGAAGGCAAGGAACCATTGGCCACAAAATACTGATACACGGCATTCAAAATAGTGTTAATGTCCGCCTTTCTTTGGCCATTGTGGCTCTCCCCCAATTGCCGGCCGGGATTAATGGCGATAATCACAATAGCCGCCAAAATGGCGATAATCGCGACGACCAATAAAATTTCAATAAGAGTAAAACCGCGTCTCATAATTTTTTAATTATAGCATACTTAAAAATCAATAACTTCTTGCCACGATGTTATGTTAATCGGCTTCACTTTATCCAGCGTCAACGCTACTTTGCGCACGGCGGAATTCACGGTTGATGATGCCGCAATTGAACGATTAGTACCGCCAAGGTTTACGACGTTGTATCCGCAGGTGTTACTGCCCAACGTGAGTGTGCCGTAACCGGTAAAGTTTGAGGCGTCGCGGATTTGCTCAAGCGCTTCCTCGGCGCAGGCATGCGCCATTGCCCGCGCTCCCCGCGACGATTCTTTTTCGGAAATATCACGCGCCGAATCAACACCAACAACTAGCAGCGCTGTCGCAATTACCACGGCAACGGCGCCAACGACAAGCACGGTGAGAAGAACGGTGTAACCCTTACGGGCTTTTAGCTGATAGCTTTTAGCTTTTAGCATAAACGAACGCATGTTATTAGTTGTTTCTCAAGCTGGCGCCGCCGATGAAATGGTCGCTAAATGTATACTCCGGAATACCGTCAGGGTTCGCGTAATCCAAAACGAATTGGAAGCGAATTGAGCCCGGCGTACCCGTGCGCGAAAGATTAGTGAATGAAATACTTGAAGCAGTAAGACGAGATGATGTTATGGTTGTCGTGGAGAGTCCGCGCATGCTCATGCGAATCGCTCCGTCAAATAAATCAAAAACTGTTGGACTAATATTCGCGTCGGGCATCACGATCGTAAGCGACGTTGCCGTAGAACTTGCCGCGGGTGAAGTGACACTACGCGCATTGCGAATCGCTTGCGCAATCACGCTCATCGCCGCATTTCCGCCGCGTTCTACCTCGCCCACCACCTCGTGCCTCACGCGGCTTCTGAGCGCAACATCAATAAACGCGACGATGGCGCCAAAAATAACCGACACGATAACGACGTAAAGTAGAATTTCAATGAAAGTGAAACCGCTACGAGCTTTTAGATTATAGCTTTCAGTTTTTAGTATCATGTTATGGTGAGACAATCTCTAACTCCGCGCTATCGGCGCCGCTCGCGATAAAGACATTGCACGTTGAAAGCGCGGGCCCAAAGGCCACATCATACGGTACGCCGGGGAGATCAACGTTTGAAATTTGGTTTGGCGTAGCCGGAACGCTGACATCAATCGCTTTGTAATCGTTAGCTGACGGCGCAGTATTCACGATAAATGCAAGCTGTGTGGTGGTTGAGACATCAATGGAGTTTACGGTAAGCGATCCGAGGTCAAGCGTGCCGTCCAGCACCGGTGCTGCGGGAATAGTCGCATCTATCGTGTAAAACTCCGGCGCGCCCGGAGACCCTTTTCGACCGAGGTATACCTCGGCGCCGTTTATCGCAATGGATTTACCGTTCGCTTGCGGATCGCCGCTATCCAGATCAAGCGTTCCCGCAAGCGTCAGCAGCGCGGGAACAGAAATATCCACGATTTGTAGTTCGGACACATTATCATCCGACGCAACATACGCATAATTTCCAGATACGATTATGTCATTCGGACTACCATTAAGATCAAACGTACCAAGCAAAGTCGGCGCGGTCGGAACCGAAACATTGAAAACATAGAACTCTTTTCCGCCGTTGGTGCGCCCGAGATACACCGTTAAACCGCTCATGGTGATGACAAGCGCATCCGCATTCGCGCTTCCGCTGTTTCCCGTCGTGAGGTCAAACGACGACGCAAGCACTGGCGCCATAGCGTTTGAGACATCAACAACCTGTAGCTCCTGCGCATTCGCGCTTGAGGCGATATATACATAATTTCCCAAGGCAACCATGCTATTGGGATCGCCGCTTAGCGTGAGCGAACCCTTGAGTATGGGCGAACCGAACACTGAAACGTCAAAAATGAAAAAACTCGCTCCCGGGTTATTTTGGCGACCGAGATACAGGTACGGATTACTAAACGCGACAGAAATGCCGTCAGCGGTATTACTGCCGCTATTCACGTTCGTGAGATTATATGACGCGCAGAGCGACGGCGCGCCGGCCGCGCTCTTGCGCCGCCAATCGGCAAGTTCGGTCATAAGCTGTACGCTCGCTACTTGGCTGTCACGCAACGTCCATGTCACCGTAGAGGTAATTGTGCGGCGCACGTTCCCGGGTTGAGCGACATTCACGACGCGCGTAAAAATTTCGTCAATGAGATCGGACGCGCCAAAAAAATTATAGCGGTTACTCGTGGTCGCAATGCCATTATTACCAATGGTAAGATTTGCGAATGCCTCATCGCGGATATTCCGGGCCGCCTCAAGCCCCTCTTCCGCAATATCAATCGCGCGCGACCGCTCGGAAAGCAAAAACAGCGACTCCTGCGCCACGGAAAACGCGCCCACCGTTGCGGCGACGATCAGCGCAAACACCCCAACACCAAGCATGATTTCAATGAGAGAAAAACCCATGCGAGCTTTTAGCTTATGGCTTATGGCAAACGACAAAAAAATAGGGCTTTTAGCTTTTAAATAACTATCTACAATGAATTCAATTCTTGTGTTTATCTTGTCCATTTTTATAACTTGAGATTTCTCTATACTCCTAAAAACTATCGGCTAGTAATCGATTGTTCCTTTCGCATTCACCATAATCATTCGCGATTCGCCCAGCACATTGTGGACAAGAGTTGTTGTCGCGGCAGTCGTTGTCGCATATACCTTTGTAAACACATATTCATCGGCGCCTGACGCATAAATGTCCGGGCCAATAGCCGTCGCCTCATCGACACTGCTGTCGCGGAGGGCATACGAGGCGCCACGGAAAACCGTAATAGTGCCCGTCGCGAACTTCACGCCCCAAGTTTGATCGGACGAAACGGCACGGGAGAGCTCTTCGGCGCGGCGGAGCGATGAAGCCCCCATAGTCACCGCGAAATCAAGATCGCTTTTGCCATGAAAACGCAAAATTGCGCTAGTGGTACCGGCACCCAAAATGCCTAAAATAGCAATTGAAAGCAGTACTTCAAGAAGGGTTACCCCTCGGCGATTCCACACATTATTCCATAATTTCCACATATTTTTCTACTACCCAGCCGGCAAGGCCAGCGGAATCAATAACGCGATACCAGCCGTCTTCGGAGGTAGTATATGTAAATGTGTCGCCGGGAGCGGCCTCCCGAAGCAACTTATACTCCGTGCCCGGACCGGCGCGGACATTCAAAGAACCGGTCGGCGTGGCTTTTATCTTTAAACGATTGGGGCTAACCGGCGGTGTTTCGGGAGCGACAGGAACGGGTGGAACTGGCGAAGCCGCGACTTCCGGGGCGGGAGCCGGCACGGTCGGTACCGCCTGTTCTACGACGACTGGAGGCGGGGCCGGGCGAGGCGGAGGCGCCCCGCCTTGAATGCCACCCAGTAAACTATATATAGGAAGGATGATCGCGATCGCGATAAAGGCCACGACAAACGCGATGCCCACCAGCAATATCGGCTCCAAAGTTTGAGTCAGATTTTTTGAGCCCAGCTCAACTCTCTTTTCGTATAAATTAGAAATATAGAGAAAAACATTCGGGAGTTTACCCGAGCGTTCGGCGACAAATATCATTTGCTGGGTTACGGGCGGGAACATGGCGGCGACCCCGGGCAGGGCCTTGAAGCTATTCGCAAAAGAGTCCCCCGCTTCAATCCGCTCTTTCAAGCCGACAAAAAATCTCCGCTCTTTTTTGAACTCAACAATACGATCCATGGTCTCCAGCGCTTCCACCAACGGCACGCCGGAATCCAAGAGAGTTCCCAGAAAAAGGGACAGGCGCGCGGTGCGGACTTCCCGCAAAAATTTGCCGATCCCCGGCAAAAATTCCAAAGTTCCAAGCGCCACAAACCGTAATCGTGTCAAACGAAGTAAAAGCGCCAAGATAAAAAGCATCACCAGAAGAGATGGGAATATGATGGAGCCATAACTATTGACTATGTCCCCGATGCCGATTAAAATTTTGGTCGGAGTGGGCAAGACGACGCGGAGCGAGGCGAAAGCGCGCGACAGCCGCGGCAAAACGAACCAAGAAACCCCGATGCCGATAACGAAGGCGAAGCCCAGCACGATAGCCGGATAGAGCAAAGCGGAGCTAATTTTGCCTCGCAAGTCGGCGTCTTTTTCTAGTTGTTTGGATAAATAATCCAAACTTTTTTCCAGATTGCCGGTCTCTTCCGCGATTTTTATCATTCTGATCTCGTAGGCCGTAAAAAGATAATCGTGTTTTTGGAGCGCCTCCCAAAATTTACCGCCGCCCTCCACGGTGAGAAGTATGTCTTTCAAGGCCTGACCCAGACGCCAAGAGTTTTTTTCTTCCGAAATAATCCGCAAGGCCTCGACGAGCGGAGTGCCACTGCCGATCAAAAGCGAAAGATTTTGGAAAAAGGCGTTGCGCTCACCAAGAGAAGAAAAAACGGCCAAGAAGAGGCGCGCCAAGTTTATAAACCGACCCCCGCCGGTATCCATAACTGGAGTCGGAGTCGGTAGCGCTTCCGAGGCAACTATCTTAATTTCTTTAATTTTTTTGATTGGTTTGGGCATGTCCGGTATGCTCTGAATTACGAAACTCGCTCCGTTGTCATCCCAAACGGCTTGCTAGCCGATTTGGGATCCAGTACATATGAATAAAGATAAGAAATTTATACTAATTTGTAATGGATTCCAGCCTTCGCTGGAATGACATCCAGAGTTTCGTAATTCAGTGCAGTATGCGCGAGTTTCTATTTACCTCTTGGACGCGCGACTCGCAGAATCTCATCCAGCGTGGTAACTCCGCTTTTCACCTTGTCAATGCCATCCTCAAACATACTTTTGATACCCTGCCGGTCCTCAAGCGCGTAAATTTCGGAAATTGTCGGGCGTTTCAAAATCAGCTCGCGAAGTTCAGTGGAAGCCGACAAAATTTCAAACACGCCAACCCGGCCCGAATAACCCGTATTCTGGCAAGCCGGACAGCCCCTGCCTTTATAAAGAGTGTGTTTGGCGTTCTTGCCGAACGGCTTTTCCAAAATCGGATAAAGTTCTTTGAGCTGATCGGCCGTCAAAGAAAAACTCAACCGACAACTTTCACAAATTCGGCGCACCAAGCGTTGGGCGACTATAATTTCCACAGTGGAGGCGACGAGGAACGGCTCCACGCCCATCTCCATCAAACGCGGGATGGAAGTCGCCGCATCGTTCGCGTGAAGAGTGGAAAGCATCAAGTGGCCGGTCAAAGCCGCGTTGATCGCGATTTCCGCGGTTTCATTATCCCGGATTTCACCAACCAAGATGATGTCCGGGTCTTGCCGAACGATGGACTTCAAACCCTTCGCGAAAGTCAGCCCATAATCCGCGTTAACTTGGATGTGGTTTACTCCGTCAATTTTATACTCCACCGGGTCTTCAATGGTCGTGATATTAATATCCGGCGTGTTCAGAAGTTTGGCGATGGCGTAAAGCGTGGTGGTCTTGCCGGAGCCGGTAGGGCCGGAGGCCAAAATCATGCCAAAGGGCTTTTTGGCGGTCATCTCCACGGTTTCCAGATGGCTGGCTCCAAAACCCAGATCGTGCAAGGTTAGCCCCCGCACATAATACGCCAAAACCCGCAGCACGGCTTTTTCGCCGTCATAAATTGGCGCAATGGAAACGCGGAACTCCACGTTGTGGCCGTCCAGTCGCCAATGGATCGTGCCGTCTTGAATTTCTTTGTGTTCGTCGGTGCGAAGTTTGGAGAGCACCTTGATGCGATTGATCAAACTGTCATGATATTCCCGCGGGATATGCCCGGCATCGTGGAGGACTCCATCAATCCGGAAACGGACCAGCGTTTGCTTCTCGTGCGGCTCAATGTGGACATCCGAGGCGCGAAGCAAGGCGGCATCCGCAAAAATAGTGTCCAGTAAGTCCGCCACCATACGCACACCCGAGGATGCCAACTGGGCGAAACGGGTTTCTAAGGGCTTCCGATAATGAACGAAGGCGCTTTCGATGTCTTCGGTTAATGAAAAAGCCAAGCTAAACTCTTTAGTTTTCAAAGCGGCTTCCAACTTTTTCTTAAGATCAGATTGTTCCGGATCGCCGGTCGCGACCACTAGTTTGGGTGTTTTCTGAAACACCACGGCTTCTAAGCCGCGAGCCACATCCTCCGGCAACAAATTTACAAGATCGGCTTCGGGCGGACGGGAGTTCAAGTCGGCATAGGGAACGCCATAATGTTCGGCGATGGCCTGGCCCAGCAAGTCCCTCGTCAAAAAACCGCCCTCCACTAAAATTGTCTGCAAAGAAACCCCGCGCCGCTCGGCCTCCGGCAGAGCTTTTTCCAGGGCATTCTCGTTTAAATATTTTTCTTTGAGAAGGATCTCGCTTAATTTTTGATTATCAATGCGCGCCATATTTTTTAACAATCCCCATCCCCTATCCACGCACCCACGCCTAAATCTTCAAAAACTTTTTTACTTCGTCCACTATCTGGTGGAGCGGGGTATCGGACTTCACAAAGTATTTGTCCACTCCAAAAACCTTAACACGATCAATGTCTTCCTGCTGTGAAAGGTTGGTGAGCGCTATGACCGGGGTTTTGATACCCTTATCTTTCATATCTTGAAGCAAAGTGAAGCCGTCTTTTTTGGGCATGATAAGATCAAGAAGAATCAGATCGTAGTTGTTTTTTTCAATTTTTGCTAGGCCCTCTTCGCCGTCGTAGGCCAGGTCAATTTCAAAACCGGCGTCCTTGAGTTTCAGTTCCAGGGCCATAGTTAATGGACGTTCGTCTTCTATTATAAGAATGCGTTTGGATTTCTTATCCATATAATATAATTATAACAAATTATCTAATAATCATTAAATGATAGCACGACTGCCAATCAATATACAATTCTTTATTCTTCCTGCCTAGAACGAAGCATGGGAGCCATATTTAATTTGTTAATTTAAATCAGAATCCCCCCGGCAATTGCCGGGGGGATTCTGTGCCATCACTATCTCACTAGCAGATATTTTTGGATTGGCGTGATGTCCAGCGCAAATCCCCATCCGAGTTTTTTGGCATCATATCGGCCAGTCGGCAATCCCCATTCCGGAACCATAATTTCATTGGCGACAGCGACTTCTTTAGCCGCTTCCATGATATCCGCATTGTTGCCTCTGCCATTGAACAAATATTTCACGATAGACCAAAGCGAAGCACCCCTTCTGGTTAATTCAAAGGCGTTATTGCCTTGAGCGCGATTTTCTTTAATATCAGCTTCCCCGCCCCTATCTTCCTTAGAATTTTCACCGCCTCGCTTTTCTTGCCTATCACTAACTTTCTTTGGCTGCTTGAGAATGGACTCGGCTTTGTCACGAACCTGCTTATCTTCCGTTTCTTTCGTTGCTTTTCTTATGCCATTGATCGCCAAATTCTGGCTGGATTTCTTATTGCCGTGTTTGGTTGTCAAGTTAACACTAAACGATGGTTCGGGACTGCCAATTTCTGCCACCTCAAACAATACTACTTTGGTTTCTCCTTCTAAGAAACTCTGGGCGCAATCCGAGGTGGACATGATACTGCCGTCTTCATTCAATACACCGGTGATCTTATAACCGGCGGGAACTTGGAGACAAATATCGGTTGTCCAGGCATCGGCCGAAGTCAGAATGAAAGGATATAACTCTGTGGCACCGCTCCAGATGGTGTTTTCCGGGTGAACTATATCAAGCTCCGATCCCGTTACCACGGTCATCTTTCCGGCATGGAAAGCAACGCTTCCGTCTTTCTTAATCAATTTCAGGAATCGTAAGGTTTTTGACATCAAGGTAGTCTGCGAAGTCAAGATATCAATATCTTCATCATCTTCTTCTTCCTCAAAGGCCTTAATGACATTCCGCTTGAAGTTCTTGAACTTACCGACATAAACAGATTTATCGCCTTCGGTATATTTCATTATCACCAAGAACTTTCCGGGATGATCCTCACCGGCAACGCATGTTCCATCTGCTCCGGTGACACACTTCCCCACCTGGCCTACACCAGATTCATAGACAACATTCAGCAAGTGCTTCTTCGGCCTCTGCCCGTATGCGACTACAAAATCAGGATTTTCGCGGTCAAATACTTTGACAGTTACGCCCGCAAGCGGCTTTTTGCACTCCGAGCGAAGCTTGCCGTCAGGAAGCGTGCCGCAGATACCCGACTTAAGCTGATCAACGATATGAATTATCACCCTGGTCTTATCAGCAAATGGGCAGCCCTTTTGCGCGGCGCTTCCGGGAACGGTCGCGCAATCGTCGTCATTATCAGTCACGCCGTCATTGTCTTGATCGATAGTCACTGTCCAGCTATGAGCCGCCGGAGTCGGATCAACGTTTCCCGCTGTGTCTTTGGCTTTTACGGCAAAATTATGGCTTCCGGCTCCAAGACCGGTATAAACCTTGGGACTGGAGCATAACCCAAAGGCGCCGCCATCTAATTGACACTCAAAGGCCACAGGTTCATTGGCCGTAAATACGAAAGCGGCAGTTGAACCGGATGGCGAAACAGGCGCGGAAGTTATTGTAGTTTCAGGAGAAATTGTGTCAAGCATCACTAATGCGGATACGGATTGTTTATTGCCGGCATTGTCTTCCGCCACGGCAGTGATGGTATTCGCACCCTCAATAAGTGTTATGTTCTGTGAAAAACTGCCTCCAATGCCAAGCGTAACGGGAGCGCCGTTAACAGTAACGTTCGCGATGCCGGAAGTCGCGTCATTTGCTGTACCACTGACATTAAGCGAGGGGCTGTTAGTGAGCGACGGAAGAGCACTAAGCGTAACTATTGGTTTGGCCTGGTCAATCTTAAAAGATACGGATTTAGCGGCCTCCACATTGCCGGCATTATCAGTCGAGAAGAAAGAAACTGCGTGGTTGCCATCGCCTCCAACTAGGAATGAACCTGTGTAGGATTGCTCCGCGCCGCCGTCAAGGCTAAACTTGGTGCCATTCGCTTGGCAATTAGAAACCACGTCTTGACAGTTCAGGGCGACGCCCACAGACGTTACATAGAAACCGCCATTGCCATTCGGAGTCGCGGGAGTCAGCACGGCAGCTGTTACTGGCGCGGTCTGGTCTAAAATCACATCAACTTCGGAAGACACGCCACCGGGGTTACCGGCTTTATCCTGGGCGGCAACTTTGAAGAAGTATCTGACCGCTTCATTTATAGCTGAGTCAGAGTAAGTCAAAATATTGCCAACGTTGGGATTTATAACCGTGAGCGATCCAGAGATGACATCTCGAAAAATCTTGTAGAAATTAATGCCTGATGCCAAAACTCCCGGGTCGGTCGACGCGCTCCAGTTCAAAACGGCCGGAAGATTCTTGATAAAACCAGTTAGAGAAATTGCGGAGAGTGATGGCGGAAGCGGACCATTTTTATCAACAGTCACATCCACGATATTGGAGGATGCGCTAATGAGTCCGGCATTATCCCTAGCTTTTACGGCATAGAAATAACGGCTATCGTCAGCTTTCACGCCCAGATCATTAAAACCCGTGACATTGGTTGAGCCAAGAAGATTAGCCGGGGCACAAGTCAGAATGCTGGATGTCACTTCACAACGATAAACATCGTAGCTCCCCGTACCGCTCACAGCATCAGCAACGGCTGGCCAATTAACGTTTACGAGGTCGGCATTGCTAAACTGTGATAGCGCGTCAACTACTGGCGCCGTAGGAGCAGTTTTGTCAATATTCACCTGATTAACTTTTACGCCTTCTATGTTGCCAGCCGCGTCTTTGGCTTGATAGCGAATATAATTAACACCTTCGGGCATTACTGTGCCGGAAACTGACGCCACGCCAGATGACCCTAATTGCGGATTGCACGCATTGGCTTGGTCCGCGCAGGCATAAACTGTCGCGACACCGCTACCAGTACCATCATTCGCGGTTATCGTAAAACTAACATCAGTTGTAAACCAACCATTTTGGCCATTAGGAGACGCGGGCGAGGCGGTATTAGTTGAAACCGGAGCCCCGGTGTCAACCGTAAAAGAAGCAATCACGGGCGCTGGATCGGAATTTCCGGCCACATCCATCGCGGTAACCGAGACCGTATGGCTGCCATCAGGAAGTCCGACATAGGTCTTAGGACTAACGCAGTTTTCCAGAGCGTTACCGTCAAGCTTGCAAGTAAAACTACTCCCGGTTTCCGTGGAGGTAAAGGTTAGGTTGACAGTATTGTTGTTCGTCAACGCAGGAGGCGCGGAGGTGATTGAGGTATCCGGCGGCAAAGTATCAACAGTCCAGCCGACCGAAGCCGGACTAGGATCAACATTTCCGGCTCCATCAATGGCTCTGACGTTAAATGCGTGACTGCCGTCCGGCACGCCGGTATAAGTTATCGGACTAATGCAGGGTGAAAATATGCCAGTATCCAATTTACATTCAAAGGAAGCGGTCTCATTAGAGCTGAAACTGAAAGTGGCGCCGGTGTTGGCTGTTAAAGCCGGCGGAGCAGAGGTGATAGTAGTATTCGGAGTCACAGTATCAACCGTCCAGGTGAAGCTCGCCGGTGTTGGGTCAGTATTTCCGGCCGCGTCAGTCGCCTTTACTTGGAAAGTATGGTTGCCATCGGATAAACCCGTGTACGATTTAGGGCTTGTACAAGCGGAAAATCCTCCGCCATCAAGCTGGCAAGCAAAAGTACTGCCGGCTTCATTGGAAGAAAAGGTAAGGGTCGCGGAAATACTATTTGTGAGCGCTGGAGGAGTGCCAGTGAGAGTCGTCTCTGGAGGGGTCGTGTCAGCAGGCACTTTACACTTGCCACCGCTGCCGGCGTTGAAGATGGATTGGATTTCGGCTGCTGAAAGACCCTTGTTGAATATCTCGACCTCATCGAGCAACCCGTGCAATTCGTATCCAGCTCCTCCGGCATAGACGCCCATGATGATCTGGCCGGTGAGGCCGGAAACATCAGCGGCTGCACTTGTCGAGGCGATTGGCGTACCATCGCGATACATTATCCAAGTATTGCCGACTCTTGTAACGGCAAGTTGGTGGAATGCTCCTGCAGTCATTCCATGCGGGACGCCTCCGAGGTTCACAGTCACGCCACCATTCTTATAATACTGGAAGTAGAGAAGTCCGCTCTGGAGGAAGAATGTCCATCTATTGGCGGAGTCTTGGAAGTGTTGTATGAATACCGTGTTCTTGATAGTATTGAGCTTGGTCCAGAAGTCAATGCTCATTCCACCAGTACCGAAGTCCCAAGCGGCACTGTCTGGCACGCTCACTTTGTCGTTCACGCCATCAAAACTCAATCCGTTGGCAACCTTGCCGGTCGTGTAAACAGGGCCATTCACAAGCGTGCCGGGATTATTATCTGTGATGTCTGTTGCGGTGGTGCCTGTAGTCTCATCAAATGGCCACCAGCTGACCATCTGCGGAGGTGGAGGAGTGCATGCAAGCGCAGCCACCACATTCTTCGTCAAAGTTTTTGTGGCAGTGCCACCCACTGAATCCGTGACTTTAACCGTGAAAGTGAATGCTCCGACAGTCGTGGGCGTGCCGCTCAAAACCCCGCTTGTACTCAAGGTCATGCCGGTTGGAAGAGCGCCGGAAATCAGACTAAACGTAACTGGAGCAGTTCCAAATGCAGTTCCAATCTGGTGCGAGGCAAAGACCCCAACCGTATTATCCGGGAGTGCTGTTGTAGTTATGCGAAATTCCTTCTTAACACTACTACGCGTTATAGCATAGTTCGCTAAATTTTTGTACAAAGAAGGAAATCCGGCATACGCAAAATTTGAATAGCCAGCAAGGTAGTCCTGCACAAGGATAACTGGTCCTGAACCTGGAGATAGAACATCACTGTCAACAAGTACGACTTCTTTGTTTGTTCCACTCATTATGGCAACTCCAGTTCCTTGGGAAGCATCATTGTGACAGTCGCTTCCCCAACTTACTGTTCCTACTTGACCAAAAGGACCTGATTTTATGGCTGACGGCATGCTAGTAGTGGGATTAACTGTGCCACCACCAATACATGTCTGGATCAAACCAACACCAAACACATTGTAAAAATCCACTGCGCTTTGCGCTGCCTGGTGTCCTGCAAATGTCATCACACTCCCGCCGTTTTCAACAAATTTTCTCACTGCTGCCTTTTCAGAAGCGCTTAAGACAGGAATTTTTTGTGTTTGTGACTGAATATCAAACACAATGTTGAGCGCATCGATTTCTGAAAGTGACGCGTCTGTCAGCTCAGTCAATCCTTTAAACTGCAATGGAATACCAGTAACAGTTGAGAAATCATTTACAAGAAACTTTTTGGCTTCATAGGAACCCGCAACTGGCATACCATCTATCAAGCTGAACCCGTCACGATTTGCAAAAAGCGAGCCGATCACCTTACCGACCACTACTTTCTTTGTAATCGTTTGCGTCGCTGTTGCGCCTGTGGCGTCAGTTGCGCTGACAGTAAAGGTAAATATCCCTGCAGTTGTGGGGGTTCCGCTCAAGACACCGCTTGTACTCAAAGTCATGCCGGTTGGAAGAGTGCCGGAAACCAGGGCAAAGGTAAGGGGTGAAGTTCCGCCAAAGGCGCTGATCTGATGGGAGGCCGCCACACCGACGGTATTGTCGGGTAATGTCGTGGTGGTAATGCTAAGCGCTTTACACTTGCCAGCGCTGCCGGCATTGAAGATGGATTGGATTTCGGCTTGAGTTAGCGCCCTGCTAAAAATCTCTAGCTCATCGATCATTCCGTTGAAATTGGTTTGACTTTGCACTTTGCCAATTGATAATGGATTAGCATTTGACGCTATTGAAGCGGAAGATGTCCACGTACTCGCAATATTTCCATTATTGTAAACGCGGAAGGTGCTGCCGCTTCTCACGACAGCTATATGAATCCAGGTACTCGCTGGAATGCTACCCATGCTCGCCCCAGACACGATGTCCCAAGACGACCCGGTGGAGGTCATATAAACCATATCATTCGAACCGATAATCCAGGGCGCGTAAAGGGTGGTTCCATCTCTCGCTATGTAGCCGTGCAGATTAGATACTTTGTTAACCCAGAAATCAATCGTGAAATCCCGGTTGCCGAATTCCCAGTTGGCGCTGTTCGGAATGCTCACGAAATCATTGATTCCATCCAAACGGAAGGCTTGCTGGACTTTACCGGTCGCAAAAGTGGCTCCGTTATTTAACGTGCCATGATTAGTACCTATAATATCATTCGCAGTCCCATCACCCGGCCACCAGCCGACCATCTGCAATGGAGGAGGAATGCCAGGAGCAATGCATTGCCCAGCCGTCACTATTGTCCAGCTAAATGTAGCTGGGGTGGTATCAAGATTTCCTTTGAGATCTGTCGCGCGAACGCTAAATGTATGGCTACCGACCGCGAGCCCAGTATAAGTCTTCGGACTGGTGCAGACTGAAAAAGCGGCGCCGTCCAGGCTGCATTCAAAAGTCGCGGCTTCGTTCGAAGTGAATGCGAAAGTCGCGATTGTGTCAGGGGTTGCTGTCAACGGGGAGCTCGTGATGGTTGTGTCTGGTGCATCATCGAAGACGGTTCCTGCGCCACCGTTCAATAGGGGTTTCGCTGGGCATCCACCGATTGCTTCGACCAGCCCACTGTGCGTCTTCAAACTATAGAGTAGCGCTATCCTGCCGCCAGCTCCGCAACCTCCGTCGCCAAGCGCCGGGGAAACTGGAGAGACACCGCCTGCGCCTCCATTCGCCCTAATGGAGCCAGTGCCAGCCAGTGTGCCTGCTTCGATTTCGATGGATCCGCCAGAACCGCCTCCGCCCATGTTTGAGTGGGAAACAGGTGAGTCACCAGCAGCACCGTGGGCAGAAAGAAGACCATTGATGGTCACCGCGCCTGAGCCTGCGATACGCACCGCCCCGCCACCGCTGCCCTTGGATGATGCTATGACGCCTCCAGGATATCCACCGCTACCGAGATCCGTATCGCTCGGGACCGCTGAAATTGGGTCTGATGCGCTTCCGTACGCGGGCCCGCCGGGGTTTCCCGCGCCGTTTGCGCCGCCAACACCGCCATGCCCGGCGCCTGTGCCGCCTGCCGCGCCACCAAATATGCCACCGCCTGGCCCGCCTGACGTGCCAATGCCTGCCGTGCCAAAGCCTCGATGGTCAGCAGAAATGCTGCCGGTGCTGCTGATGGATACATCTTTTGTCTTCACGTTGACGCGTTGCGCTGCAAGTCCACCAGAGAGTGTGAACGTACCCGTTCCTGGAGTCAGTTCGTCAACGTTGATAGTGGTGGCGGCTGTCACGAAACCAGCCACTGGGGGAGCCGTGACGGAGCCGCTTACAGTGATGGCGTTACCGCGCAGGTTGAGGGTTGTTATGCCGAAGCCCAGCGTGGTGGCGCCTGCCATGGTCAACGATGCCGGCGTGGAACTGATGAGCGTCGCTGTGCCACCCGCAATGATGTCGAGCGTTGCCCCCACTGCCTGGTTTATCGTGGGCGCGTTGAGAGTGACTGAATAGAGATTCTTAATCCTCAAGTTGCTTCCCAAGTTAAACACGAGCGGACTTGTGAACGTGAACACGAGATTCGGTGATGTGTGCGGGCCGGTCATTGTGCACGTTGTTGCGGGCGTGCCAATATTGCACAGCCCACCCACAACGCTGTTGATGCTGATTGTGCCATCTTCACCTCTGTTTGGGTTGCCAGTGCCGCCTGCCGCACCCAGCGCTTGCGTGGTACCGGTAAATGTCAAGGTTCCGTACGTTATCGCAGTCCTTCCGCCTGCCCCGCCGCCGCCGCCGATGACCAACGAGGTACCGGTCCCACCAGGGCCGCCGTTAGCGCGTATCGTGCCGCTTCCACTGAGCGTGCCTGTCGTGATCCTGACGGTTCCGCCAGAACCACCGCCGCCTGCAAAGGGGTGGGCAACAGGTGAGTCTCCGACACGGCCGTTCGCCGAAATGATGCCGTCAACGATCGTTGTGCCTGAAACCGCCAGCCGAATCACTCCGCCGCCGTCGCCCTTGGCGGATCCTGCTACACCACCATGGTAACCACCGCTTCCGGGCTCGGTTGGCTCGGTGGCGCTATCATATGAAGCGCCGCCGGGATTACCGAACGGACCCTCGCCACCCATTCCACCATGCCCGGCTCCTGGACCGCCCGCCTCGCCACCGAAGGGGCCGGCGCCTGGTCCGCTCGCAACGGGATATCCCTCCTCATCAGCAGTCATAATGCCGCCGGCTTGGACGCTTACGTGGTCCGCATTGATATGGACTCCTTTGAAACCCGGCAAGGAAACGTCCACGTGCAGTCTCATGACGCCTGTTGGGGATACGGTCAGCGTGCCGTACGTGTACGTTCCCGGCGCCAAGTCGCACGTCGTGGTGATGGTCGGGCTTCCTGACGTCGGACACGTTGTCGCAACGACGTTCGCTCTCGCGACTCCGCCGAAGCCTATGCCAGACGTACCATTAATTAATAAAAGAGCGGCCACGGCTAGGGCTGCTGCTAAAAATCCGACAAGTGTTACTTTTTTAATAAAAGTTGTGTTCATTTTTTAATTTTTATTATTTAAATTTATATTGTTAAGTCCATTTTTTATTAACCATCGCAACCTTACCGAAAAAGCCGACCACGGCTGTGGCCGCAACACTTCAGGTTTTGAAACTGGATAAAATAAGTTGTCCCATAAATTTTATAATATTATATTTTCTCCGATCGCCTAAAATCTGAAAATTTCGTTACGAAGATTATTCTAAGGCGGGTCTGTTAATAAAAACGGCCGACATGTCCAAGTAACATTTGTAGGCCGTAGAACTACAATATATTTATAAATTATTTTGTTTACCGAAAGCCCTCGCTAGAGGAGCTTGCTCCGTCCACAAATCTCACCTTCATATTTATGATACCACACTCCTTGCTTTATTAATCAAGATGTTTCTTGCCTAAGATCGTGGAGTAGCGCAGTAAACACAAAACTCATTAAATGTGTGCGCGGGTGTTATAATGTAAGCAATGAGCATTTGGCGCGCCGCGTCTTTAACGGCAACTTTAATTTTGGCTCTCGGTTTTAGTTTTCAAAGCGCTCGCGCCGAAGTGTTTTCCGTGAATTCTAATCTGTCTAAAGACGCGCCCCACCCGCTTTATCGCGATAACTTAATAGAGAAAGACCTAGAAATAGTTTATCTGGGGATAACCGAGCACCCGGACCCCACGGATATAAATGACTCGGTTAAAGAATATCGCTTCAGGTTACGGATGTTGACTTGGCTAGGCGCGGTCTTGGCGGAAAAATCCATCGGCGTTTTGGAGGGGCCCATGCGCGTGTCAGATATTGACCTGGCTGTTTATGATGACAAGACCGGCAAATGGCAAGAGTTTAGAGGTGTGGAAATTATTGTGAGGCCCGCGACTACCGGCACGGTGAGCGATATCACCGCTACCGGCGCCGGCCGTTTTATTGATCCCGAACTTGAGCCGTTCGCATCCGGCGCCCAGCAGTTGGATTCGGCTTTAAATATAAAAATTAAAGGCGCTTATCTGCCACCCAATAAAACCGTGACGCTTACGAGCTTCATTTTTAAAAAGGGGTCGGCCTTCGGCGAAGTAACCAAGTTAGGCAATTTTATTTTAAACGGCGCGACTGACGCGACCGGGAAAATCACGGCTCTAGGGCCCGTAAACATTAGCGAGCCGTTTGATGACAGAAACAACGATACTTATACCATCACGGCTTCCGCGTCGTATTATTTTACTTATAAAGACACTGCCATAATCGAACTCCGGAGCACTCATACAGATTTGATAAAAAATATCACCGTTAGCGATTTTGAATTGCGCAATGTCGCTTCAGAGTTTTATACCAATCGCGCCTATTTCACTTGGAACGATCAGATTAAAAGTTTGACGGAAAGCCGCTTAACGCGCGCAGAAAAGAAAAAAGGGGTGGTTACAGCGAGTTACGGCGGTGGCATTAAAAAATATGAAAATATTTCCGAACTCACGGCTTCACTTTCTGACCTAAAAGAAAAAACTATGACTTTTAATATCAATACCGGCGCGGACAGCGATACTTTTACAATCTCACGCGACTCTTATTTGGAACTGAAGATAGAAAATGGGTCTAGCACGGTCGAAGTTAACGGTGTCTCCAAATTAGCAGGCACACCCCTAGCTGGAGGCCAACTTTTTGTGAGCGGTGGCGTCCCCAAAATTGCCTTGCGCGATAAAAGCGGAAAAATTCTGTTAGAAGAAAGCGGCCGCGATCTGCGCCTGATATTTGAAAATATCGCGCAGATTACTCATGGGGTCACCGTAACTTCCGGCGGGGCCATATCATTAACTTTCACACCGCAACCCGTCAATTCCATGTTAAAATGGAGCGCGTATTTAGAAAGTCCACGCCGCCCGGGCCTTCAAAAGCAATTTACTCTTTCCGGCTCCGCGGTTTATAGCCCCGAAGATGGCGCGCCGGCCTTCGCCGAAGCCGTGTCTCCCGAGCCGGATTCCAAGCGAGTTTTTTTGGAAAGCCGGATCGCCGAACTTCAGAAAAAACTGGTCATGTTGCTTCAACAACTTTTGGCGCTTTTAACCCCGCAATTACCACGATAACATCCCGGCATTCCATAAACCAGATACACATACCAAAATCCAGCCGGCCCAAACATCGGCTTATTGCGAAGCGTCATCCCGCGAGCGGCATGAGAAGCCCTATCGTCAAAACCGTCATAAACCTCAACTTCGGTTATCGTAGCTGAAATTTCCTTTTTACCAACCCGGCGAACTAAAAATTTACCCAATAATTCTTTGGCGACCAAAACAGTGGGGCGATTAAAAAACTCTGGCTTCAAAATCATGTCAATATAGCCACTTTTTATTACAGATAGTCCATAGGGTTAAGGTAGCCGCCGTATGGCAGGGGTCCGCAGGTGCGGCTTTTGCCGACATAAAAGGTAAGACTGGAGTAAACGGTGAGATGCAGATGGGGGCCGGTGGCGTAGCCTGTTTTCCCCACATAACCGATAACTTCGCCTCGCCTCACGACCATGCCCTCGCCTAGCGAGGCGTTAAAGGCCGATAAATGGCCGTAGAGGGTAGTGAGATTGTTGGGATGCTCTATGACAATATACTTGCCATAAGCGCCCTTTCGGCAATATTTATCGCTGTCGCCAATTTTCACTATCTTCCCCTCTTCAGCGGCGACAATCGGGGTGCCGATAGAAGCCGCGATGTCTATGCCGTTATGAAATTTGCCCACATAGCTTGACTTTCTAGCAAAAGCGGTTTGTCCGAATTCTTGGCTGATATAGCCTTGCACCGGCATTTGTAGGACCCCCGGCCGTTTGGACGGCAAAAGTGAGGGATCGATTTTTTTACGCAATTCTTCTTCAATCGCTTCTATTTCATCGGATATTTCAGCCTGCTTCTTTTCCAGATCAGTCAGCAGGCGCTGATACTGCTTTTCCTGGGCGCTGGTTTGGGCCAAAAGGCTCTTTCTTTCTAGTTTTTGATCTTCGACTAAATTTTTACGGACTTTAAGGGTTTGATTTTCTTGGACAAGGGCGTTCCTCTTTTTCTCCCGCTCATTTAGGTTGCTTGATAGATTTTCCCGCAGTTCGGTGAGCTTTCGAACCTCATCAGATAGCCCACCGTTCAGGTCGCTAATGCTTTCGATTTCCAGGAGGTTATCGGCGAGAGTCCGAGTTTTTAACATGGCGAGAAGCAGACTTTCATTGTCTCGTTCGGAGAGAATTTTTAGCAAGTTGCCGATGGCCGATTTTTTGATCGTGCTTTTAGACTCGGCGTCACTGATGTCGTATTGAAGAGCGGCCACTTCGAGTTCAAGTTTATCGATGGTTATTTCGCTGGATTTGATTCCTAGATTTATTTGATTTATAGAGTAATCGATTCGTCCCAGCTCCTGTTTTAGACTGCGGCTTCTCTCTTCAGTTTCTACGAGATTTTTTTGTGTTTCCCGGATCTGACCGGTGACAGCCTGAAGCGCGCGCTCTTTTTCGGAGATGGCGCCCTTGAGCTCGAGGGGTGTCGCGGCTAAAGCGTTTTGCGCTAGAATCACGCCCGTCATAACAGAGCTAACCGCGATTCTAAATATTTTTTTCAAGTTTTTGAACGGCATTGTGAATTCGGCTTAATGATTCCGCTTTGCCCAGTATTGATAATATTTCAAAAGGTCCCGGTGAAGCTTCGAGGCCGGATATAGCCACGCGCAATGGCCAGAGCGTCTCCCCTTTTCCGACAGCATTTGCAAAGGCCATTAGCGTTTCTTCGGCTTTACTGCTCTCAAATGCTTCGGTTGGTAATCTGCTTATAATATCTTTAATTTTTATTAGGTTGTCCAATGTCGTTTTGGCATCGGATTTCTTCCAGATCAAAAGTTTAGCGTCATACTCCCCTACTCCAAAATAAGGAGCAAGGTGAGTCGTGAAGTCGTTTAAAGTTTCGACCCTATTTTTCACGGATAAAATCATTTTTTCAGCTGTTGGGGTCGGAATTTTTTCCAGTTTTTCTTTGAGTTCGGGAGAGAAAGTTTTTAAACGATTTAGCAATTCCGCGTCCGATAGCGTCCTTGTGTAGGCGGCGTTCATCCAATGTAATTTGTCTATGTCAAAAACCGCGCCTGATTTTTGGATGCGCTCAAGGGAGAATTTTTTGATGATATCCTCGGGCGTCATTATTTCGCGATTATCTTCGGGGTGCCAGCCAAGAAGCGCCAAAAAATTAAATAGAGCTTCAGGGAGAAAACCGAGCGCCCTATACTCCTCGACCGAAGTGGCGGAAAATCTTTTGGAAAGTTTGGCGCGGTTTTGATCCAAGACCAGCGGTAGGTGAGCATATTTCGGGCTGGGGAGGCCAAGAGCGATTTGGATAAAAATTTGCTTGGGGGTATTTGCGATATGATCTTCTCCGCGAATAATATGAGTAATGTTCATTTCATAGTCGTCAACGACGACAGCGAAGTTGTAGAGGGGGGTGCGCAAATCTTTGGCGATTGCGATATCCCCAATGAGTGCGCCATCAAAGACAATTTCTCCTCGGATGATGTCCGTAAATGAAATTTTTTCTTCCGGAATGATAAAGCGGATAACCGGTCCGTTTGTATGCCTTTGGAGCCGGCATTTGCCGCTATATTTAGGGGCTAGGCCGGATTTCTGGGCTATGGCGCGAACGGACTCCAGTTCTTCTTTTGAACAAAGGCAATAATAGGCCAGCCCTTTGTCTATGAGCTGTTTAAGATATTTTTCATAAATATCCAGCCGTTCGCTTTGCCGATAATTTTTTGCCGGTCCGCCAATTTCCGGGCCTTCATCCCAGTTCAGGCCCAGCCACTTGAGGCCATCAAAAATATTTTGTTCAAATTTTTTCTCCGATCGTTCGAGGTCGGTGTCCTCGATTCGCAAAATAAAAACTCCGCCGATGGTGCGAGCAAAAAGCCAGTTAAAAAGCGCGGCGCGAGCCGTGCCAATATGAAGATTACCGGTGGGGCTGGGAGCAATTCTGACCCGTATTTTTTGATCATTGTTCATGTATTTAGGAATTTATTATGGATAAAATATCGGCGGCGATCGTGTTGGCCGCACTGGGCTTCGCGAATTTTAGCGCATTTTCGGACATTTTTTGCAGTTTTCCCGGATCATCGAGAAGACTTTTGATGATACTGGCTCCGATTGAGGGTTCGAGATTTTCCTCACCGATGACTTCGCAGGCGCCGGCCGAGCGATATTGAAAGGCGTTTTCATTTTGGTGGTCGTTCGCGGAACTTTGGAGCGGAATGAGTATGGCTGGCCGGCCGGCGGCGGCTATTTCAAATATTGCGCCGGCTCCGGCTCGCGAGATGACCAAATCGGCGGCTATAAGCGCTGTTCGTAAATCGTTTTGGAGAAATGGCACCGGATGATATCTTTTCAAAATTTCTTTGTTTAACCCTCCGGAAATTCCTTGCAAGGTTTTCATGTAAGAACTATAGGGCGATACTCCTACTTGGTGCAGGATTTGCGCTCGATCCCCTATTTCGCCTAGCACCTCTAATACGAAATCATTGATGGTCGTGGCGCCCTGCGAGCCGCCGAGAATTAAAATTAGCTCCAGATTTTCATCGAATTTTAGGGTGCGCTTAGCCGCGATTTTGGCTTCGGGGCTAAAATCCCTATCCTCAAATATCACCTCTCTTCGGATGGGGTTGCCGGTTATTTTAATTTTTGTCGTTGGTAGATAGCCGCTCGCGCTTTCCCAAGAAAGTTCGATGAGTTTAGCGAATTTGGCTATGGCGCGCGTAGTGAGGCTTGGCAGGGCATCGGATTCGTGGATAATAACCGGTATTCGGTAAAATCGGCAGACATAGAGGACGGCGAGACTGCCGGGTCCGCCTTTGGAAAAAGCGACATCCGGCATAAACCAAAATATTTTCCAAAGCGCCTGCGGAATACTCCAAATGAATTTAAAAAAATCAATAATATTGAAAATGGAAAAATATCGCCGCATTTTACTGCTCGCTATGCGATGGATGCTGATGCCGGCGTTTTTTAGATATAGCTCGTATTCTCCTGGTGCTCCAAAATAACTCAAATCAAGCTTTGCTTCGGTTTTTTCAACTTCAGTTTTTAACGCTTCGGCGACCGCGAGCAAGGGATACATATGTCCACCGGTGCCGCCAGCGCTTAAAAGCACTTTTATTTTTTTCATCGGGCGTATTTTGAAATATTAGCAATAATTCCGATAATCGTCATATAGGCTACGAGTCCGGTACCCCCATAACTTATGAAGGGCAGGGACACGCCCGTAAGCGGTATAAGTCCCGAAATAGCGGCAATATTCATAAAAACTTGCAAACTTAATAAGCTTCCAAAGCCAACTAAGGTCAATTGGCCGAATTTGTGCGGAATTTTTCTTGAAATCATAAATATTTTAAAAATTAAGATAAAGATGACGGTAATGACCATGGTAGTGCCTAAGAAGCCAAGCTCTTCCCCGACAATCGCGAAAATAGAGTCCCCTATCGGCTCCGGCAGATATTTTATTTTTGTTGTTGATTGTCCGAATCCGACCCCCGTGGCTCCGCCACTGCCAATAGCTATAAGCGCTTGGTTGATGTGATAATCGCTGGTTTCCGGATTGTTACCCGGTCGGAAATAGGTCATAATGCGCGCCCATCTATACGGCGTTAGATAGCTGATGAGCAAAAGACCGGCCAAACTAGTGGCGACGATACTCATGAGAAATGAGTGTTTGGCACCGCTCACGAAATACATTATGCAGGCCGTTCCGAGCAAGAGCGCAAAGGTGCTGGTTGAAGATTGTTTGAGCAGGATGGCTCCGATTACAAATAATATGGATATAAAAGGCGCAAAACCGCGCCACCAATTGTCGCCGCGTTCGCGGCTACCGACGAGCCAGGCCGCTAGATATAAAATAAAGCCGATTTTTAAAAACTCCGACGGTTGGAAGCTGAAGATATTTAGATCCAGCCAACGGCCGGCGCCGCCGGATTCTATGCCCAGTGGCGTGAACAGTAAAAGAAGCAAAATGATGAACACAATAAGAAGAGGGAGAGCGATTTTTTCGTAAAAACCATAAAAGATGCGATATGTAAAAGCAAAGCCGATGAGTCCGGGCAAAAGACCGTAAAGTAGCTGATGTTTTAGAAAAAAATAATTATCGTCAAAGCGGAGCTTGCCAAGATTGGCGGAAGCGCTTGAGAGCATAACTAATCCGAAAAGTATTAACAAGGCTGTGCAAAACAATATAAGATAATCGGGACTTTTTAAGGGCTTGAGATCCATATTTGAAAACATATCTTTGTTATCAGGATTTCTTAATGATTTGGCCCGCGCGCGCGTCCCGTAACTCGCCGTCCGCCAGAGCCATTTTGCCGTTCACAAAAACGAACTCAGCTTTGGCGGCGTCGAGCATGACCAGATCGGCAAAGAAGCCTTCTTTTATAAGTCCTCGTCCGTTTACGCCGAATTTCCTGGCGACCGAATAGGTGATTTTTTTGATTGCTAATTCGCGTGAGTAACCCGGCTTTTGAGAAGCTAATTCTAGAAACTTTGGAAATGTCTTAAGCCCGCGCTCGGGACTAATGGCATATTCGTCGGCAGAACGGCTCGCGCCATTGGAACCGATCAAGGCGTGGTCGTCAAAAATCATTTCCTCCGCGATTTTTTTATTTATATTTTCATAAATTAAAACCGCTTTCATCCGCGTCAGCACCATCAGCTCTACCAGAGCTTCTTCGCGGATCACCCCGTGATCCTTGGCGAATTCGGCAACGGTTTTGCCAGTCAAATATTTATTGCTGGGCGCCGAGGCGATGATGATTTTTTCTGGCATGATAAGGGAGAGCTCCTTTTTGATTTGTTCGCGCGTCGCGTGCCGGGTGAGCGATTCCCACATTGTTTCGAGATTACCTCTTTTGGCCCAATCCGGCATGAGCGTATAGATGGGTATATAACTGGTATCAAACGGAAAAATATCAAAATGAAGATCGATGGATGGATCTAGTTCGGAGATCATTTTCCGAGTTTCACTAATTTCATTTTCAAATCCGGTTAAGGGGCGCAGGTGGCTGATGAGGGACCGGACTTTGGAAATTTTTGTAATTTCGATTATCTCCCTAACAGCTTCGATTAATTTGCTATTATCATTTCTTAGGTGGGAGGCATAAACTCCACCGTGATTAGCCACTACTTCAGCCAGTTGTTTTATCTCGGTGAAAGGCACAAGCGCCGAATGCGCGTAGCCAAGACCGGTCGAGAGGCCCAGCGCCCCTTCTTTGAGGGACTTCTTTACTATATCGGCGAATACCAGAAGCTCGTTGTCGGTGAGATCTCTAAGGGCTTCGCCGATTAGCGCCCGGCGGATGGTGGAGTGTCCGATTAGCGTGCCAAAATTTACTCCGAGCTTTTTCTCTTCTAGGACGCGCAAAAAATCGGCTACGCTGTGCCAGCCGACATTTATTTGGGTAATATCAGCCCATTTACGGATGGACGCTAGGGATCCATAAAGCAGTGGAGCGAGCGAGGCGCCGCAGTGTCCCCCGATGATAGTGGTCACGCCTTGGCGGATAAAATCGCCCTGCCCGGGATCGCTCCAAAGGGTCAGGTAGTGATCCGAATCGGTATTTGGATCTATAAAACCCGGAGCGATGACGCGCCCCAGAGCGTCTATTGTTTCAATGCCGGATTTTTTGGGGATAGTGCCGATGGCGGAAATTTTGTCTCCGCTGATTAAGATGTCGGCTTTATAAGCCGGCTTACCACTACCATCGATAATTTTCCCATTTTTAATAAGAAGCATAAAACATCTCCGATGGAGATGTTTTTATTATATCACGAAAGGCGGGAAATGCTTTACCGCTTAGCTAGATTGCCCCAAATTTGTTTTCCGAGCCTTAGTCTGACAACATCGGTCAGATTTAGCGGATCGAGCAGTTCTTCTAGGGAGTCAAAAGTATGTAAGTTGGTTTTTATACCTTCCTGGCCTGTGCCGCGATGGGTGCGGGAGGCGTGGAGCGAGCCCACAAACGAAACCTCAACCACTGCCCATTTTGAATAATCTTTAGACTTGATATGCAATACGGCCACATAACTTGCTCCAGGACGATTGACTTGATCCTCACTTTTATTTGGCAGGGATTCGGCTATAACAGCTATTCTCTTTTCGCGAATTTCTTCCGGAAGCGCTTCGATCACGCGCCGCATCTCGGGAAGTGTTAGTTTCGATCCGATAATCATGGGTTGCTCCGGCTCCGCTTCCGGCTTAGGTTCCAACTTAAATTGGTTCGGGTGTTCCATACATTTTAAATTATAATATATTTATTTAGAAAAAATAAGGCCAGACCGAGAGCGCTAAAGATAGCGGAAATAATCCAAAATCGCATGGTGATTTGAGTCTCCGGCCAGCCGATGGCTTCGAAGTGATGATGGATGGGCGCGGAGATAAAAAGTTTTTTACCTCGGATTTTTTTGCTAGCAACTTGCGCGATCACCGAGAGGGATTCGATGACAAGTATTGGAGCGAACAATGGTAAAAATAAGGCGGTATTTGTTAGCATGGCGATAACGCCCATCGTGATGCCTAGAGACATCGAGCCGGTGTCGCCCATAAAAAATCTGGCCGGATAAATGTTAAACCACAAAAATGCCAAGATGGCGCCCACCATAGCACTTGAGAATGTCGCGAGATGATAGCGCTCCATTGTGAAGGCGACAACCGTCAGGGCTATGAAGGCAAAAAGCATAACCCCGCCCGCAAGACCATCCAAGCCGTCGGTTTCGTTTGATGAAAAAGCGCTTGCAACTATAATGAAAATAAAAATTGGGATATACCACGGGCCAACGGCGATATTGCCATAAAATGGAATTTGAAAAATATCCCAATCTAGACGGTAGTAAAACCACCACGCACCCACGAGCGCGATCAGAGTATAAACAATGAGTTTGTGGCGCACTTGAAGGCCACCGCCGTGAGGGCCTATTTTTAGCGCTCCTAAAATATCGTCGATGAGGCCTAAAAACGCGGCGATGAGAAGCGCGGCGAGAGGCAGATATGTCTCGGCTCTATCTAGAAAATTAAAATATAAAAAGGGGCCGTCGAAGAGCGCGCTTAAGGCCCAAAACAAAGCGGCGAGTCCCGCGACAGTAACCCAGATGATGACGCCACCCATAGTCGGCGTGCCGGCTTTTTTCTCGTGAAGCCGCGCAAAAATCGGCGCCGAGTCACTCGACCGGATTTGTTTAGCGAGAGGTAATCTTTTGATTATCTTATTGAATATCGCTGTTACGCCAAAAGCCACGAGAAACGATATCATCGTGACGGCAAGAACGCGGATTGCTTCGACTATTGCCATAATGAGTTAAATATGCGCGTTATAGAATCTAATTATTCTAACACAACCCTTGCCCATTCGTATAGCTTTTCCGTTTCCGCGAATCTATTGGCGGTTCCGAGCACGATTATGATGAGTTGATTGTTTTGGTAGCCGAAGATAGAAATTAGATTGCCTCCGGCTTCGTCCGTGTAACCGGTTTTGCCGCCTAGAAAATCTTCCCGCTCGCTTAGCGCGTTTATATTCTTTATTATTCTTTCCACTCCTCCGCTAAGTTCTTTTAGTCTGGTTGTTTTCTGACGGCTGAGCTCAAAAAATTCCGGATGGCGAGTCGCGATGTAATGAACTAGGATCGTGAGATCGCGCAGGGTGCTCTGGTTTAGAGAGGTGAGGCCGGTCGGATCCATAAATGTCGTGTCATTCATACCGATATCGCGAGCTTTTTCCTGCATCAAATCGATAAACGCGCGGTAACCAAAAAAACGCGCCACGGCTTCGGCGGCGTCGTTTGAGGAGACAACGAGCATTGCTTCGACGAGATCGCCGACTGTAAATATTTCGCCCTCTTTAAAATTACCCGCGGAACCCTCGGATAAAATATCTTCGGCGGTCAGCGTAACTTGTTTTTGAAAACCAATTTCTTCGGCCGAGAGAATGGCGGTCATGAGTTTAGTAATCGAGGCGATAGGCCAGCGTTTTTCGGCGCCCAGTTCGAGCAGGGTCTGGTCGCCAAACATTTCGGCGACTAGCGCTGCCGAAGCCTGTATTTCCGGCGGAGCGATCCGGGATGGCGTATTTTTTTCGGTCAGGATTTTTCGAGGAGAAGCTTGGGAATTAATTTGCGGAAATACAACCGGCTCGCGATTGAGAACGGGGTTTGCGCCGGATAAGCTGGTGATTTTTATTTTGGCGTCAAGCGTCTCCGGCGCCATGGTCTGGTCGCCACCGACCGAGAAAAATACAGAAAGCAAAAAGACCGTGCCTATCGCGAAAAAACGGGCGCCATTTTTCATACTTCATTTAGGTGTGAGTTTTCAGCGACACTTTGATCGTGGAGTCTCGTGGCTAGAGTTTTGTATTTTTCGTATTCCGGCAAATCATTTATTTTCGCAAGGCCTAGATGCTTGAAACAATCGGAGCTTAATTCGTATAGAAGAGAGTTTGGCCGCTTTGGATTCGGAAATTTATTGATAAGGCCACGGAGCATTAGATTGCGAATCGTAAAACTGGAGTTCACCCCTCGGATGTATTCCATATCATTTCGTCCGATTGGTCCGGCATAAGCGATGATGGCCAGAGTTTCGGAGGCGGCCGAAGTAAGTTCCGCTTGGAATTCGCTCTTAAGAAGTGTGCCGACGAGTTCGGAAAACTTTGGCGCGGAGACAAGCTGAAGAGTGTTTTGATGCCGGATGAGGGCGAGGCCGCTTTCTGACGAGGCAAATTTGGCAATCAAGCTTTGGGCCGCGACCTCTACCTCTTCTGCTCCAACCCCGAGCAACGATGAAAGTTTTTTGAGGTCGAGGGCTTCGCCGTAACTGAAAAGAACGGCCTCAAGAGCGCCGGAGATATTTATATCTTTTTTGTTTTCGCTAATTATTTCCATAGTTTAGGCAGTGAGCCGTGTTTTTATCATAATATCATCAAATTGCCCGGCCTGTGAGGTGTGAATTTTTTGCTGTTTAATAAGATGCAAAATGGCTAAAAATAAAATAATCACCTCCTCTCTTGCCTTTCCCCGTGAAATTTCATCAAAACTGCCGGTGGGCGTTCCCGCGAGGCGCGCCACGAGCTCCTGCATTTTTTCCTCGATAGTTACGAGCGCCCGCTTAACAGTGCGCTCCTCTTTGGGTAGAAAAACTTCCAGCGAGGCAATAACCTTTGCCATCGCGATCTTCAAAAAATTCGTCGACAGTCTGGGATCGGGATAGAAAAATGGTTCGGTCTGCGCAAGTAGTGGTCGGCTGAACGATCGCGGGCGTGGCCGAAAAAAATTTTTGAATGCCAGACCGGCTGATTTGTATTCTTTATATAATTTTAATCTCTTCTCTAAGTCGCGAATATCTTTTTCTTCGTCGGTAGTGAGCTCGAGTCCGGGCAATAAAACTTTTGATTTGATGAGCATGAGCCGGGCGGCCACGACGACGAAATCGGAGAGAAATTTGGGGTGAAGGTGTTCCTCTATATTTTTTATGTATGACAAAAAATCACCGGTCACTCCACCGAGGCTAACAGTCGTGATCTCGAGTTTTTTTTCTTCAATCAGCTCGAGAAGTTTTTCGAGCGGACCGGAATATTGGGACAATTTGACTTCGTACATTGAGAGTAATCGCGCCATGCCTGCTGGCAGGAATAGTGCGAATTTCTATTGAAGGGCGGCCTTTGTATAAATATTGCTCGGGTTCCAGAGCATCCAGCCGTCGAAGAGTTGTCCGAGGGCTTCATCGTGGATTGTATCGTCACAGCGGTTTCCGTTTATTTCGGGTTGTTTTAAAGAAGCGGAGGAGCATCGGCGGGCCGAGTCGGTGGTGGCTCGGATCTCGCCCCTGACTTTTTCCGCGTCATAAGTGGCACCGAGATTGAAGTCCTGGAGCCACGGCCGGAGTGCCGCGCGCCGCGGCAGGGGTATAAATCTTGGGGCTTGACTCGCGATGCCGGCTTGCGCTAAAAGGGCTTCGCGTCCCGCATCGTATTTTAACATTCTTTTCGCGGCTTCGTCCAGAGAATACTTCACTACTTCGTAGGGGTATTGCGCCGGGTTCGGATAGCCTAGAAAATTTTTGGTGTAATGAGACGGATAAACCATCGGAGCGACGGCGTCGTAATACGGTAGAGCGTCTTCGATGACCTGCCCTATGCCCAAGTCGTCTTTGTTGGTCGTAACCATTCCGAAAAGATCTGCGGATATTTTACCGGTCGGTAAGTTATCTCGGACATAAGCGTGAAAATTTTTTAGAATCTCGCGCTTGGGAGTCTTGCCGTTCCAGATAGGGTAAATGATGTCTGCGAGGACACCGTCGGAGGCGAAGCGAATGTAGTCAAAATTAACTTCGTCAAAACCGCGGGCGAGCATGTCGCGCGCGATGCCGACATTGTATTCCCAGACATCTTTTGAGGCCGTATCGAGCCAATATGCCCCTTTGGTAGTTTTCCAAAGATTGCCGGTAGCCTTGCTTTTTAAGGCCAATTCCGATCTTATTAGCGGAAGCTTTGAATCTTCGAAAACAGCTACGCGTCCGATGACATAAATATTGTTATCGTGTAGTCGTTTAAGGAGCGCGTTAATTTTTGGAATGCGCCACTCCTCGGTGCCGTATTCGTCGGCTAAAGTTTCATAGGTGTCGTAGGTGACCGATCCGCTATAGTCCTTCACATCTATAACAATCGCGTTGAGTTCGGTGCTGTTGATGAGATTTATGAGATAAGACATCTTTTTTTCACTGCCGGCGCTCCAGCTGGTCGCGTAAACTGCTTTGATGACTTTTGGCGAATCGGCCAACGGTTTTTGAGGCCCAATGTCGGCTTTGGGGTTTGCGATGAGGTTTGTAAAAAGCGCTTGAGGGAAGGCAACTATCGGGCCAGAACGCGATTTACTCATCAGGATTGCGACGATAACAACAGCAAGGACGCTAAAAATCAAACCCAGAATTTTTAGCCGTGATCTATCCTTTTTCTTTGGCGCCATATTTTAATATTAACTCAATCATTGTCAGAGTCATAGGCATAACTTATGATTGGAGTATGTCTTTAGCATTTTATAGAAAATATCGCCCGCAAAATTTTGATGAGCTGATTGGCCACACCGAGCTTCGCACAGCCCTCCAAAATGCCGCCAAACGAAATAGTTTTTCGCACGCCTATCTTTTTTATGGTTCGCGCGGCACCGGCAAAACGACCGTCGCTCGCCTAGTCGCGAAAATCGCCAACTGTAAAAGCCGATTCGAGAAGCCGGATTTTCATGCTTTGGGCGAACCGTGCAACACCTGTCCGCATTGCGTGGCGATTGACGGTGGCACGGCGCTGGATGTCATCGAGATCGACGCCGCTTCGAATAGGGGCATCGATGAAATCCGCGCGCTAAAAGAGGGCATCCGCCTCTCCCCCACCCTTTTTTCTAAGAAAGTTTATATTATTGACGAAGCGCATATGCTGACCGGCGCGGCTTTTAACGCGCTTCTCAAAACTCTTGAGGAGCCGCCAGCCCATGCCATTATCATCCTCGCGACGACTGACTACGACAAAGTTCCGGCGACTATACTTTCGCGCGTGCAAAGATTTCATTTCCGGAAATTGCCACTGAAAGATATCGTGACTAAATTGAAAAAAATCGTTGACAGCGAGAAATTATCTATCGGCGAGGGAGCGCTCGCGCTCATAGCGAGCCAAGCCGAGGGCGGTTTTCGCGATGCCGAATCGCTCCTAAACCAGGTCGCGTCTTACAACCAGTCAGCGACAGAAGGTGATGTCTCAAAAATGATTGGCAAGGTCGGAGACAAAACGGTAGCCGAGTTTGTCGATTTGCTCATCCGGAAAGATGTCGGTGGCGCTTTGCGTTTTGTGGGCGCTGTTTATGGAGATGGCCATAATCTCACGGACTTTAATAAATCCGTTATCAACCATTTGCGGCGGACACTAGCTCTACGGTTTGACCCAACGCTCGCGTCCGAATATGGCGACGAGCTGACGCCGGAATCTTTACAAGTTTTATTGACTCAAAGTTTAGTGCTTGATCCGAACCGCGCCATCGCGCTTATTAAGTCTTTGATCAGAGCTTATAGCGAGATGCGCTATTCCCCGCTTGTTATAGCTCCGCTGGAGATCGCCGTGATAGAAAATTTAAAATAAACACCCCCGATATCGGGGGTGTTTATTTTATAATTTAACCGAACCACTTTCTCATTCCTGGAAAGCGAGAGCAGATTGGCAGATTCGAGCACCAATTTTCTAAACCATATATACGGCCGGCGCGAATGGAGGCGAAATATATAAGAACTAAGGCGTAAATAATATGATCGTCGACAAGAAAAGCGTTGACCCCGACTTTCGGGAAGTCAAGTATCGGAAAGTAATAAAGAATCATTAGTAATGCGCCGAGCCGACCACTTAGCCGGACGCCGATGCCTAAGATGAGCGAGATGCCGAGAAGCGTCAGGCTCCACTTATTCATAAAATTTGTATAAGGCAGTATTTCGGGACTGGCTAGCCAAGCATAAAAAGCGGTAAAAGTTTTGGCGGCTTTAAGGTAGCCGGCAGCCGACCAAGCCGGATTTAGGATTTTAGTAATACCGGCATAAAAAAACAGCCAACCAAGCGCGAGGCGAGTAATGCTTATTAATAATTTAGTTGATTTTTCCATATGGATTTATTGTAACATATATGGTATTATTTATTAGGATTGCGGATGAGTTGGGTGTAAGAAGGTTACATATATAATTGCGGGGTCGTCTAATGGTAGGACATGGGCCTTTGGAGCCCAGTATCCTGGTTCGAGCCCAGGCCCCGCAGCAATTTAAAAAACGCCCCCTAAACCGGCGTTTTTTAATTGGCTATGTTCTCCTGAACAAAATCCGAACTTTTTTCCAACAAAATCCCGATGTGGAATGAATTTGTTTTTGAATTTGGATTTCGCAAATGGAAAAGGGGGAGTTTGGGGAGTAATTTTCCATTTGTTCCCGTTTTCTGTGTACGGTACTCCGTACACAGAAAACGCAATCCTTTAGGGCTCCTCTTTTTGTTTTGGGGGAATTCAGGGCGGACAAATTAGCAAAGTTAATTCTAAAATTTTGTTTTTGTAGTTCTAATAGTAATTTTTTTATTAAGGGTAATCTTCCAATTCATTTGCTTTTCACTAAGTTTTCTTTTTCTTAATATGTCCATATAAAACTTATACTCCTTTGCGTTAATCCACATATTTTTGAATGCAAGATTTAAAGTTTCAGAATTAACAGATTTTTCAAAATCCTTTTTAACTTTCGCAACTGCTCTAAAAATTTTATCGGACTTGTTATTAAATTTTTTAACACAGCAATTTCCTACACGGGCGTCTTTTTTTGTTTTTGTATTACCAATGGTGCATATCTCCAATATGGGGAAATGCCCACATAAACATGTTTCAGGATCTTCCACTTTTTCAATATCAATCACATCCCACTCCAATTTAGCATCATCCCATTTTTGAGAATTACTTAATTTAAGGAGTTCGGTTGTTAATTGATATTGAGACATAAAAAATTCATAATGTTTATTTCTGAAACACAAAAAGGTGTTCGTGCATTATCAACAAGAAATTTGATTCTTTTGATTTCGTAACCCAAAAACCAGTGGCTTTGCAATTAAACTGTCTTTTTATGATGTCCTCTTTCAAAGTGAAGCCAACATCTAAAAACTTTTGCATAACCTTGAAAGCAAGCGGTTGATACATTTTATTTCTCCTTGTATCTCCCATCAAAATTGCACAATATTTTCCTTTCTTTAAAACTCTAAACAATTCCTTTGCAACTTTTTCTATTTCATCAACAAAAACGTCTATGTCGTGTATTCCCGAAAGATCTTCCTTAATCTTACCCTCACTGTATTTTATTATGTCTGCATATGGAGGATGTGTTAAAACAAAATCAATTTCATTGTCTTTAATAAAACTCATATCTCTCGCATCGCATTTCACGATCCGTTGTTTCGCCTTATTATCAACTTCAAATTCAAGAGATTTTTTTGTTCTCTCTAACGCTTCTTCATTTACATCAATACAAGTAATATGGCGATTTAAAATTTTAGCTTCTATTGCAGTAGTTCCTCCACCAATCATGCAGTCGAGTAGATGATCTTTTTCTTTTGAATAACGCAAAATAAGATTTCGAGCTACTTCTGGCGACCAATTTCCACGCCAATCAGAAGTGTGTGTCGCCCAATTACCACGACGAGGAAATGCCCACACGGTTGTACATTCTAATTCAAATTCATCTGGATTTAATTTTAATTCTTTGTTCTGCATACATGTCTAGTTTTTTGGAACAGGTAAACCCAATTTTTGTAATGGTAGATAATTAAAATAATAAGAACACCCTGAAACTGTTATTATGTAATCTAAAACATCTTTGTATTTTGGAACGTTAAACCAATCACTAAGTACGTAAATAAACTGTACTTCAACATTAAGTTGGGCTAGGAGTTTTCTGTACTGTTTTATTTTAAAATCACAAGTTTGAAGTTTTTCATCAGTTGATCCTGGTGTTTCTTGAAACTTAATTTCCAGTATAAAAAACGTATTATTTATAATAACAAAAATAGCATCGTCTGGTAAAAGCTTAGCTGATATTATTTTAGTCCAATCTATACCTCTCTCTTCTAAGTGTTTATAGAAATCATGTTTTTTGAATGCTTGTGCAACATTTTCACCATTATAAAAAATTTCATGGCCATTAACACTGTAGCCTTTCTGTTTTTTAATGAGAGTTAAAAAATCTACTTCCCCCTCAAAATTTATTCCTGTTTTTGTGTTTCCCCCTCCCATTCCTCCTTTTTTCATATATTTAATAATTAGTTACTAATACTTCTGTAATTTTCCCTCTTTTAGAAGCATCGGAGTTAATGGCACGACCCGCCTGTACTTTTGTAATACGAAGACCTTTTGGTTCAGAATAAATTTTATTTATAAACGGAGTATCTGAATTTGAAAGCATAACAAAGCAACCTCTCTTGTGCAGTTCTACAAATGTATCTCTAAGTTCAATTTGTTCTTTGTCTAAAAATGACTCACTGGTGTAAGAAGTAAATGAAGCCGTTTTGCTTATTGGATAATATGGCGGATCAAAATAAACAAAATCCCCTTTCTTTGCTTTTTTAAGTACTTCTTTATAATCCTGTTTTTTTATCTCAATATTTTTCAACGCCTTTGATGCTTTTCTAAGATTATTTTCATCGCAAATAAGAGGATTCGTGTATTTACCAAATGGAGCATTAAAGCCACCTTTGCTATTCACGCGGTACATACCGTTGAAACAAGTTCTATTTAAATAGATAAAACGAGAAGCAGTGTTTAAATCAGAAAGCTTTTCTGGATTTTGAGCTCGAATTTTTAGAAAATATTCCTTGTCTAACTTATGTTTTTTAAGTGATTTTATTAGATTTTCGACATCATTTTTAATCACATTATAAGTAATAACAAGTTCGTTGTTTAAATCAGAAAGATAAGCTGTTTCGGGAAGCAGATCAAAGAATACTGCACCGCCACCAACAAAAGGCTCGAAGTACTTTCCAGTTTTTGGATCGAATTTTTCTGGCGGGTAGAGATTCATTAAACGAAACTGTGCGAGAAGTTGTCTTTTTCCGCCAACCCACTTAACAAAAGGTTTTGGTTTTTCGCTGATAATTCGAACAGCATCCTCAAACAATCGCGTCTTATCGGCACTATGGAAAACGTGGTAAGCGTAGATTTTGCTGATATTCAACTCATTTGCGAGCTTTGTAATTGTTTGTAACTTAGTCATAATATCTAATAACAAAGATTTAATTCTATCGAGCTTGGCTTTCGACCATTTTCTAATTCCCTAAGACCATTTTTTGTTAGTAATACCACCGAATCATACTTCAAGTGCTTCGCTTTTTCATATATTTTTCTATCAAGTTCTGCTCGTTTTTGGTACCAGTCTGTACTGGAGTCTTTTACAGATCTATGAAGTTCCTTGTATGAATCTGGGAAAAGAATTTTTAAGAGTTTACTTTCTGAATCTGCCCAAAGTGGATTTAATATTGTTACATTTTCGGGAGCATTGTTGGGTCTCCCGTAGAATGAAGCCTGCAGAAATGTTGAAGCTAAAAATTTACCGCGTTTTTTATATGCATCTGGATCATCTGGTGTTACATGCCACCAAAGAGATTTGTTAATTTTATTTATAAGTATTGGTGTAAGATTCATAAAGTAATACAAATATTATATCATAATCAATACAAACCTATTGTTTTGAGCCCCTTTTGGCATTTGGATCGTTTTCCCGACGTCGGCAAAATGATCATTTACACTATGCCCCGTTACTTCGCATGCCGTTTTTGCTTTTGAAATAACAGAAATAAAATTATCCCATTTTGTATAACCCAATAACTGTTGCAAATCACGTGCAAGCCAAAATTCAACACCTTCTTTAGATTTGTTGGCGTAGGATTCAAAATTACTTATAAGTGATTTAATAATTTCTATTTTCATATATCTATTTTAACAATTCATCACTCGAAACACCAAGTGCTTTGGCAATATTGGTAATAGTTGAAAGCGTCGGATTTGTCCTTCCATTTTCAATGTTGCTGATACCTGATTGTGTTTCTGATTCGTTCATAATTATTTCAGCAATTGCGTTACCAAGGCGACCATTTGGTCTTTTTTCTTCGGATTGCTCTCGGCGATAAGAAGTGTGAGCGCGGTCAAGCTCGCGGGATTGATGTTTCTCCCGCCTTTAACTTTCGCCTTGCGTAGAAACCACACAAACGCGAACGCGCCGGAGCGTTTGTTGCCATCCGTGAACGGATGGATTCTTCACCATGAAGTAAAGGAGGTGGGCGGCTTTTTCTTCGGCGGTCGGATAGAGCGATTTACCGCCGAATAACTGCATCACATTGCCGACGATGCCCTCAACACTTCCCCTTTGGCGTTCCTGTGCAAAAATTTCCGTGGCCTCGCCCTTTTCGCGGAGTTCAAGCTTGAGATTTGCGATGGCCTCGGTTAATTCCAGTCCGGAAAGCGTGATCGCTTTTTTGGTAATGCCGAATGGTTTGAGATCTTCTTTGTCATAGGCATCTAAGGACACCCAGGTGCTTGCAAATTCTTTGATGAGTTCAAGGACGGTTTTTGGGTCAGGTGTTATATGTTCAGGTAAGAGCGCTTGAATTTCAGATACAGATTTCATAAACGCGTCATAATTTCGTGCAACGCGCTTGCGGTTGATCGTATACCCCCTCGTGATATGCTCATGCAAGATTTTAGTTGCCCATTTTCGGAACCCTATGGCACGCGCAGAATTAGCACGGTACCCAACCGCGAGAATGAGGTCGAGATTGTAAAACTGCACTTGGTACGTCTTCCCGTCATCAGCAGTATGTGCAAAATTTGCACATACTGAAAGCGAGTCCAATTCTTTATCCTTCAGAATGTTTCGTATATGCTTCGTTGCCACCGATCGTTCAATACCAAATAGATCCGATACCTGCGCTTGTGTCGCCCAAATAGTATCGCGCTCAAAATCTCCCCGAAGTTCTATGGCACCGGATTTTGCTTGATAAATCACCAGTTGGTTATTTTCTTTTTTCATAATTATTTCAAAAGTTCGCTAGTTGAAATACCCAACGCATTAGCGATTTTTTCCAAAGTCGAAAGAGTAGGGTTCATACGACCATTTTCAATATTGCTAATATACGCTCTATCCACGCTCAAAGTAGTCGCAAGGTCTCCTTGTGACATGTTCTTTTCCAAGCGCAACCTCCTCAGATTTTCCCCAAGTTTTTTACCTGATGACATAGATATATAATAGGAAAACATGCATTCTTTTGCAATGGTGTAGTATAATGCATCGGCCCCTCGCCGTGCTTTTCTTGCTTGAAGACCAAGCCGATTTGTTCGTAAAAGGTTTTGACGATTTCAAGAGAATATGTCCAAAGAATTACCGCAAAGAACTTCACAACCATTGTTGCTGACTCCTACATAATAGCCACCCTACGAAGTGCTGATAATAGCTCAATGGGGTTCCGGTTCTTTGGCAACCTGCCTACCGGCAGGCAGGCCTGCCTGTCCGGTAGGCAGGGCTTTGCTTTTTTTAATCAAATCTGCTATAATATAGGAATAATATTATGAATGAAAAAACATCGTCAGAGAGCGGAGTTTCGGGGTTTGCGACCTTGGGCATAGCGCCGGTCATACTTGAGGCTTTAGCTCGTTTTAAATACACAAATCCTACGCCTATTCAGACGCAGGCTATTCCGGTAGCCATCGAGGGCAAGGATGTGGTGGGTGTTGCCCAGACTGGCACGGGAAAGACTCTGGCTTTTGGCATCCCGATGATCCAGCAATTATTAAATAGCACGGGGCAAGGGCTCATAGTTTTGCCGACGCGCGAGCTGGCCCTACAGGTAGATGAGGCTTTGGCCCGCATCGGCGAGGGTTTGGGCATCCGCACAGCGGTTATTATCGGTGGCGCCTCGCCACAGCCCCAGATCAGGGCGCTCGCCAGAAATCCGAGAATTATCATCGGCACCCCCGGCCGTATCATCGATCACTTGAATCACAAAACTCTTCGTTTGGATAAGATAACGATCGCGGTGCTGGATGAGGCTGATAGAATGCTGGACATGGGTTTTGCGCCGCAAATTCAGAAAATTTTTGTAAATCTTTCCGCTCATCGGCAAACAATGCTTTTTTCGGCTACGATGCCGCAGGAGATAATGAAGATGGCGACAGCGCATATGAAACTGCCGATTCGCATCGAAGTCGCGCCATCTGGTACGCCAGCGGAGCGAGTGACACAGGAAATTTTTATTATCAATAAATATACTAAAAATCGTTTGCTCGATAAGATCCTGATGCAGTATCCGACGACGACCCTTATTTTTACCCGGATGAAATACGCCGCAAAGAGGCTCGCAAAGATGATCCGCGATATGGGACACAGCGCCGCTGAGATTCATTCGAACCGATCCTTGAGCCAGAGACAAGAAGCTCTCGAGGGCTTTAAGTCCGGTAAATATCGGATTTTGGTCGCGACCGATATCGCTTCGCGCGGTATCGATGTCGTGGGTATCGGCCTCGTCATAAATTATGACTTGCCCACTACTCCGGATGATTATGTGCATCGTATCGGCCGAACGGCTCGCGCCGGCGCGGGCGGGCATGCTATATCTTTTGTTACCCCCGATGAACGGCACGAGATCCGCGGTATCGAGCGGCTGGTCAAAATGAGTTTGCCAATATCGCAGTTGCCAGAATTGCCACCGGAGCGAGTCGGTATCGGTCCCTCGCCAGATGAGGCGCGTTTTGAGGCGAGACCAGCTTTTCCGGGCCGAGGCAGAGCAGCGTCTCCTCGCCGATTCTCTGGCGGCCGTCGCGGTCGGAGATTTTAATTATATGGTAGAGCTTGGATTATTACTTATTGTCGTTGCTTGGATTTTTCAGGTGGCGAGACTATTGCGTGGACAAAAAGAAACGCATATTATTTTTTTCTCCCTTTATTCTCTGGGACTGCTTTTGCTCGTCATCAAAGGATTTAATTTCGGACCCATCACGCAATCATATCTAAATATGGCGGCGCTAGCCCTTTCAACGCTGTCGATAGTTTTGATAAAAATGTAGGCCCTCCCCCGCCTCGGGTGCATGGGCGAAATGTTAGAATTAGGTAATGGCGCCGTTTTTAAAATTAGTTTCTTTAAATATCGAGGGCAATAAGCATCTCGAGCGCGTGGTGCCGTTTTTGGAAAAAGCGGAGGCGGATGTTATTTGTCTGCAGGAACTTTTGGAGCCGGAATTTGATTTTTTAATTAAAAAATTGGGGATGGCCGGGATGTTCGCGCCGATGACGCGCATTGGGAAAGATGAGGCAAAAAATCTATCCGGCATTCCGGCTGTAGAGGGCGTGGGATTTTTGACTCGACTACCTTTTACGCGCATCGAGCATCGGTATTACGCGGGTGATCATCATCCTATCCCCCACTTTCGGCCGGATGATATGTCAACGACAAACCGGGTGGTGGTTTTTGGGAAGGTCAGGAAAAATGATATGTCATTTAATATTGCCACGACTCATTTTACCTGGACTCCGGATGGCGAGGCGGATGATCGGCAAAGGAGGGATCTCGCTGGGATGCTACAAATCTTGGACGAAATCGGGGACTTTGCGCTTACCGGAGATTTTAACGCGCCACGGGGACGAGAGATTTTTAATGATTTATCGGTTTTGTATAAAGATAATATCCCCAATAGATACACCACGAGCTTGGATCCTAAGATATCCAGATATGGCGACAAGGTTTCCGTAATGGTGGACGGTCTTTTTACCACGCCGGAATATCGAGTAGAAAATGTGAATTTGGTTTGCGGTGTATCCGACCATTGCGCCATGGTGGGAGAGATTTATAAAAGTTAAGGTAAGATTCCTGCCTGCCGGCAGGCAGAGACTCGTTATTCTGTCATCCCAGCCCTGCCTGCCGGCAGGCAGGGGACGCTGGGATCCAGTACATATGAATAAAGATAATAAATTTATAATTATTTGAAATGGATTCCCTGCCTACCGGCACCTGCCTGCCGGTAGGCGGGGGCAGGCTGCCTCCGCAGGAAATGACAGAAAATAAAAACCGGTCTTGGAGACCGGTTTGGGGTTGGTTAGCGGCTGTTTTTGAGTGAGCCTCGCTCGTTTTCTAGACACTTATTTCGGGTGTCGCGAGCTAGGGCGCGCGCCTTGCAATAGGTTTGCCAAGCTTCGTTTTTAGCCTGACAGGAGTCGGAAACAGCCTTGACTGAAAGCGCGACTACTTCTTGCCACTTCAGATGGCTGACAGCGCAGGCATCTTTGACTTTGGAATTTCTGATGGCATCACGAGCATCTTCGCAAAACGAGACCAGTTGATTTTTCAAATCCTCATTTATTTTTTTCAAGGATTCGGCTAGGCCTTTATTTGCGGCGCGAAGCGCGTCTCTATAATTCTTCCAAGCTTCTCGACTATGGTCGAGATAGGCTGTAACGGGTTCGACTTTAATCTTTTGATCAGTCTCAACGACAGGCAATTTTTCCGGTGATTCGAGATTTCCGACCGGCGGAGAGCGGTGAAGATTTCCTGATACTAGAGGCTGGATCTCAATGGTTGAACCGTTGGGAGGATCGCTGGCTTCCGAAATAGAAATGACGGAGACCATGATGGTGGAGGCGACAAGAGCGAAGGCGGTTACCTTCATTGGCTACTTCTCCTTATAAAAGAGCCAAACTAATTATACCACACTAACGAAGTGTTCCAGATGCCCATGTGGATATCTCAAAACATAGGTGTCACCGCTTTGAATTTCGTGCGAGGGTAGCCGACAGAATCTGACGATTTCTTCGAGAACGGGCTTTTCGACGATGATGACGGCATTATTTTTCACCAAAAAATCCTTGAAGCCGCCGACTAGCAGATGGGTCTGGATATTCGTATCGTTTAGCCATGATATGACAATCGGTTGATCAAGTTGATTTTGCCTTGCGAAGAGCGATGCCGACTCTCGTTCATCAGCGGTTGGCGAAGTGAGAACCGCCCAATTTTCGGCGTTTAGCTCGAAGATGGCGCATCGTAGCGCCGATCTAAGCATTTCGGCCTTACCTTGTCCGGAAAGATTCGCGGCATCCCGACGGGCATGACCGCGACAGATAAAAACCAGAATTCTCTCACTCATTGTCGCCTCCAAGCTTATCGGATGCACTTTCATAAAAATAGCACAGCGAGCCTTTTCGTGCAATTGTTCGAGGTTTATCTATAGTAGGCTTTGTTTTCCACACGGAAATCCAGCTGGGATAATTTTTTAAATTCACCGGTTTTTCTAAGTTTTTCTATGACCGGCAAAGCGAAATTGGAGTTGATAGCCGGATTGAAATAAATTTTTGGGCCTAGCGCGGGCCAAACCACGACATCGCTGTTTTCGTTAAAAGCGATTTCTTTAGTCAAAAGTCCGGCTTCTTTTATCAGGCTGATAATATTGCGCAAGGCCTCGAAATCGCGACGAGTCAAAGCTTGGATGCCCAGCGAAGCTTTCTTTGATGACCTATTTATGACAGCGTCGACTAATTGTCCCTCCACAATCGGCGCTTCCTCGACGGCGTAGCCATCTTCATTTAGCCAAAAACAAATTCCATTTTCCTCACACCAAATCAAGATTTTATTATTTTCAACTATTGTAACTATGACTTCTCTCCGGCCAAGGTTGACGGCAAGACTGGCTTTTTTGATTTTCGGATTGTCCATTGTGAATTCTCCGTTCCGCCAAAGGAGGATATGGGCATAACCAAGATAGTTAGCCAGTGTTTTTTGAAGCTGATTTTTGATAAGAAATTCTTTTATCTCTAGCTCGCTCACGGACTTGGCTCCAACAATTTTTATTTCCTTGATTTTAAATGTTTCCGATTTGATAATAAAAGCGCCCATCGCAAGAATAATTAGCGCAAAAAAACCGGCCGCGAAATAAAATTTGATGCGGCGCCTTCTATGCCGGGGCTCCAAATGATCTTCTATGTCCACGATTTAATTATACAGTAACGCGTTCTATGAGCGGATTGATGCGGGTCAATATTTCGTAATACGAGGCTCCGGCTGTTGCGGCAAATTCCTGGGCTGTTATTTCGTCTTTTCCGTCCTGACCGATCAGGGTTACTCTGTCACCAAAATGGCAATTTAGGCCGGTTACATCCACGACAATCATATCCATTGACACTCGTCCCAGCACTTTGGCGCGCTTGCCTCGGATCAAAACATGTCCGACGCCGGAAAGCGCGCGCGGATAGCCGTGCCAATAACCTATCGGAAGCACGGCCATCTGTGTTGGGCGAGTTACGCGTTCAACTAAGTCATACCCTACGAACCCCCCCCTTTTTAGCCATTTGGTTTCACTCACGATAGTGCGCCAAGCAAGAACCGGTTTTAGTTTGATTTCGTTGCGTTGAATTTCTAATTCTTTGGAGGGGGGCAATCCGTAAAAGCCGATACCGATGCGCACCGCGTCTAGATGATATTTTTGGCTAACTATGGCTCCGGCGGTCGCGGAGGCGTGGCGCATAAGATTTTTGAAACCGACGCGGTTTAGTGTTTCACAGACTTCCAAGAAAGATTTAAGTTGCATATCTGTGTAAGCCGGATAATTAAGGTCTTTCGCGGAGGCGAAGTGCGTGAAAACCCCGGTCATATATTTATTTTTATGACTTGCCTTGAGCTCTTTTATAATAGACGGGACAGCTGCGGGATAAAATCCCTGTCGATGCATGCCGGTGTCTATTTTTAAATGAAATTCCGGAACGGTGTCGGCGGTCAAGAACTTTTTGAACATTTCTTGGCTGGAAATGCTAATCGTGATATTGTGCCGCTTAGCGAGCGGGAGCAATTGAGGCAATGTGAAGCCTAAAACCAAGATGGGTTTGTTGATGCCGAGTTCGCGCAGTTTAACGCCCTCTACAAGAGTATCTACGCAAAAACCGTAAACACCAGCATCATTAATCAGTTTGGGCAACACAAAAAGTCCGTGCCCGTAGGCATTAGACTTGACCACCGCCCAAATTTTAACCCCCTCCCCTACCAGGCCCTTAAAGATTTTGAGATTATGTTTGGCGGCTGATTTTTTTATTTCAACCCAGGTTCTAGCTTCTACCGTTCTCATTCCAATATAATATCATAAAAACTTTTAAAATGCAAAAGTTTTGTTTATGGCGCACCGAGATAGCGCTAAGTCGTCATTGCGAGGCCTTGCCTACCGGCAGGCAGGCCTTGCCTACCGGCAGGCAGGTGCCGGTAGGCAAGGGCAGGTCGCAATGACGATTTATTTATTATATTTTGACGATACTTGAATTGTAAAAAACAGCCGAATTTTTTCGGCTGTAGTTTAGTTGAATATCTCGTTCACGCGGTCGTGCTGCTTCTGATTTATAAAATCCCATTTCAGGAACCAGGCGAGAATTTGGGGATAGATCGGGTTTTGCTTGTCAAATGGAAGCCTCAACCACGACAACTGGTCGTTTAGATGATTATGGATGGCCTCACCCCAAGTCGCGACATCTTCATCGATGTTTTTCCTACCATACGGAGAAATAAGTCCGTCGTGAGGGAAGGCCGCGAGGTTTTCTTTATCCCAAGCGTCGCCTATATAATCCGGTCGGCCGAGCATAGCGCGCCATTCTCTTTTGGCTTTTTCGGGTAAGGATAGAAAATGCGCATGAAAGACCTCATGCCAAATCGTGCCGCCACCGAGACTGTGGCGCTCGATAACGATGGTGCAGAAATCCAGCTTGGCGTTTTTCATGCATTGGCCGGAATTGTTTGGGCTAAGCTTTTCAACTACGAAAATGATATCGACTTCTCCGCGTGCGCCACTGGTCATCTGTTCGAGTTTCTGGTTGATCAGATTGACCTCCGATTCGTTGGCGTTACAGATCCTAATCGTAACCGGCTCGGTGATATATTGGTGATACCGATACGCCAGATAACCCGAAATGGCGCTGACAGCGAAGATTAGGCCGAAAATAATTTCAGTGCCGCGATTTTTCTGCATTCGCGCGCTCCTTATTCAAGGTGCTGGAAATTGCTCTCTAATACAATTAAACTCCTTTTTGGACTTCTTGGCAAGTATCTGGAAATGAGCTAATACATAATATAGTCATTGCGAGGCTCGGCGAAGCAATCTCTGAATATAATAATGTGAGATTGCCGCGCCTGCCTGCCGGCAGGCAGGTCGCCAACTCCTCGCAATGACGACTTAATTGCTATTTTATCAAGATCGAAGTATGCCCCATGTGACACATTGCATCTTTTCGCTTTTTCTGATAAATTCTTGATAGAACCTTGTAAGGAGCGCGCCGATGGATTTGCCGGATATAATCCATAATTATCATCCGAGAAGGCATATACTTTATACTCTTTTTTTCATATCAGCCGCTCTGTTTTTTTCGGTGCGGTTCGAGCTCCGGATTCCAGAATACGACACGGCTATGCGCGATTACTATTTTCAATGGGCAAATTTCGAACGAATAGTTTTTAAGGAGCCGGTTCGGGAGGAAATGAGTATTAGGTTGGCCCCCTGGCTGATGTTGGTAATAATGATGCTATTCCGCGCGAATTCGGAGCCGGTGCGGAAGTTTCTTGATAGCAAGGCTCTGCCGGGGTTGTCGGCTCTGCACCTCTTATTTTGGACACCCATGGTTATATTGACCGTGATGTGGGCCGCCGAGCACGCTTGGCCGCTTATCACATTTACCATCGGCATAGCCATAGGCGCTATGATTTTTTATACGCGTGGCGTGCATTATGCCGTTCCCGGAATTTTTCTAGCCATAGTTTTTCATATCTTCTTTAATCTGTGCGGTTTTCTAGGAGCGATTGCTAAAATTCATCTCTTGCAATGAAAAACCACTCCGAGTAATTTTGGAGTGGTATTTTATTTTTATCAAATTCCGTAGAAGAAGCCCAGAACTAGTCGAGTATTCCAGGCGGCGACATATAATTTGAAGCTCAACAATCCGAATAATAGCGTGTAAATGTGGAGGATCTGCAGGCGCGCGAAACGCGATTGCCTATCAGGCCAATATCTATCAGTAAATCGAATAATTAGAAAAGTTACCCCCGCGACTATTAGCGGCATAATTAGGAGGATAGTCACGGCACTGCCGAATCTCGGCAGAAGTTCGTGAGCCAAAACTATCGGCGATCTTTCCGAGGATGATATACCAGCCACATGATCGTTGCCGTATTCAAGTAGGATATAAGTCGTCGCGACATCGATCACGGTTGCAAAAATCATACCCGTGAGCCAAAAAAGTCTGGCTGTGGGATTCATACTGGACACCTCCTAAAACTCTAATTTTAGACTACCGCTATCTGGAGATTTTGTCCATACCTAGATACGGACGAAGAACCGGCGGGATGACTATATCCCCGTCCGGAGTTTGATAGTTTTCGATGATGGCGATCAATATACGACCGATGGCGTAGCCGGTCGCGTTTAGCATATGGACGAATTCGGCTTTCTTATCAGCTTTGTATTTCACGCCAATGCCTCGCGCTTGAAAATCACCGGTATTGGAGCAAGAATTGGTCTCGCGATACTTATCTTGTCCGGGGAGCCAGGTCTCTATGTCGTATTGAGCCATATCCGTGAAGCCCATATCGCCCGTGCATACTTGAACTACACGATAATGGAGTCCGAGCGCGCTGATAAGTTCTTCTTGAGCGGCGAGTAGGAATTGATGCTCGCCCTCGGAATCTTCCGGCTTAGTAAATGAAAACATTTCCACTTTATCAAATTGGTGAACTCGCAAGATGCCCTTTGTGTCTTTGCCATAGGAGCCGGCCTCGCGGCGGAAACAGGTAGAAAAACCGACATAGCGGCGCGGCAAATCTTCAGGCTTAAATATTTCGTCCTTATGAATAGGTCCGATGGTATGCTCTGAGCTACCCACTAGATACAGATCATCATTTTGGAGATAATATCTCTCCTCTTCCTGGCCCCCTTGGAGGCGTCCCATGCCGCGATAAACATCCGGCTTGATCATAACCGGAGGGAAAACCGGTATAAAGCCCTTTTTAACGAGATGAGAAAATGCAAATTGGATAAGCGCCAGCTCGAGAAGAGCCGCTTCGCGAAAAAGGTAGCCAAAGCGGCTGCCCGAAACTTGGGCCGCGCGCTCGGTATCAATAAGGCCGAGTCGTTCAGACAGATTCATATAATCCTTGACCTCAAAATCAAAGCGCGGTTTTTCCCCGACAGTCCGAATAACTTTATTGTCTTCTTCGCCACGACCGACAAGCCAACCGTCTTTCGGCAGATTCGGCAGTTGACTCAAAAATTCCGCCCTTTCTTTTTCGGTGCCGGAGAGGTTGTCCTCGATCTTTCTGATACCAGCCTTCACGGCTTTTGCGGCTTCGATGTTGCGCTCCTTGCTATGAGTATTTAGCTCGGCTCGGAGTTTATCCATTTGTTCGCGCATTTCACGCCAATTTCCATCAAGTTCAACAAAACGGTCGAGGATTTTTGAGTCCACGCGCTTGGATAAGATTTTTTCTTTGACTAAATCTAAATTTTCACGGATAAAATTGACATCAAGCACGGGAAGCTTATAACTTACTAGTTTAATAGCTTATTAGAAAAACTCCGGCTAATAAGCTATCTTACTAATAAGCTAAGATAGTGATCTATACTCTAGTTATTGGTAATATTGTCCGAGTTTCGCAACTGCCATCTTGGCGTAAAAATATCTTATAGCAAGCACGCCCGCGAAAGCAAGAAGCGGTCCCATGCCCAGTCCGGAAGCTAGGGCGCCGGCGCCGACAAAAATTGACAAAGCACCTGCTATCGCGTATGGATAAAACAACATTTTAAAGAATGTTCCGAAAAAATTGCCTAAATATTTACGATTGAAATCCAGTATTTGGGAGTAATACATAGAAAGCACCCAGCCAAAAATCGCGCCGGTTATGCCACCCCAAATCAACTGATTGAGTAATTGGCTCGACGGAAAACCCACGAAACCCACATACGCTCCGATACCGGGCGTGAGCATCATCGCAAAATACGAAGTTAAAACCTCTGCGGCATTGGCAATGCCTCCGTAAATAGCCATCCACTGCATACTATCCTTGGCCTTTTGATCTAATTGCATAATTTATCATGAAAGCAATAAAACAAGAAAGCATAAAAACAAGGGATTCCTTTGTTTTTATACCTCACCGCGTTATTGATTTTTTGTTTTTTTGTTAATAATACTCGAATGATATTTATTTGGTTCAAAGCTCGACGCAACTTTGATGATTGGTTTGGTTTGTAATTTATCAATATTTTTTTCAAAATCTTCGCGCATCAGAGTCTGGTCATAGCCAAAAACGATGATATCCGGCTGGTATTTATCGACTATGCCCCAGCTGGAAAGCTCCGCGTCACCGATCGCGACTTCGTCTACGCCGTCTGCGGTCTCGAGGTGGGCAATTCTCTCGGCGGCGCTGTATTTCGGATCGTGTGACTTGAGTTGTTTCACTATCGAGTCCCGGGCAATCACAACTATCAAATAATCACCGAGTGCCCTTGCTTCTCTGATGAGCGCTCTATGGCCCTCGTGAAGACCGTCAAAAACTCCAAAAATCATTACCTTAGACATAATCAATCAGGCCCAAAAACACGAAAACACTTGAACACTAAACCGCGGGAGCGGTCCTGTGTTTGTTTTATTGCTTTTGTGTTTTATTGCTTTCGTGTCCCTTGGGTCGCATCAGCGGAAATATGACAGTTTCGCGAACGGGCTTATCCATTAGTATAGCAAACAATCGCTCGGATAAGCCAAAACCTCCGGCTGGTGGCATGCCATACTCGAGCGCTTCTATAAATGCTTCGTCCAATCTCTGCGCCTCTTTATCACCGGCCTCCCTAAGGCGTGATTGCTCCTCGAAACGGGCGCGCTGATCGCTTGGGTCATTCCCTTCGGAAAATCCCTTGCCAAGCTCCGTGCCGCAAGCGACCACCTGAAAGCGTTCGACGCGATTTGGTTTAGTCGGCGATCTTTTGGCTAATGGCTCGATATCTATAGGCGGATTGATAAGGAAGGACGGCTGAATAATAGTAGGACGGATGACTTTTTTATATAGCAGATCGATCAGGCGGCCACGGCCCAGATCGGGCCCGGCCTTTATACCGCGGCGCTCGATCTCGGTTTGCAATGTTTCCCGAGTGGCTTTATTTAGATCCAAGCCAACCATATCTTTAAATAGTTTGAAGTATTCAAGTTTGGGCCATTTGGCGCCCCAATCAATGGTCTGACCCTGAAAAGATGTTTTGATGTCACCGATGACGGATTTTATGACTTTTTTATAAAGCTTTTCAACAAATTTCATCAGATCTTTATAATCCACCCAAGCCCAATAAAATTCGAGCTGGGTATAGTCCTGCAAGTGTTCGGCGCTAATACCCTCGTTTCTGAAGATGCGTCCGATTTCAAAGATTTTTTCAAAACCGCCGACTAAGATTTTTTTCTGCGGTAATTCAAGTGAAATACGCATATATAGATCAATGTCAAGCGCATTGTGATGAGTAGTAAATGGCTCGGCATCGGCTCCGCCGGGTACGCATTCTAAAGCTGGCGTCTCCACCTCTAAAAAACCTTCTTTTTGCAGGGCTTTTCTAAGTTCGCCCCAAAAAATCGCCTTTTTTCTAAACAAATCTTTTAGCTTGGGGTCAAGTATGAGATCAAGGTATCTATTTCGGAGACGAGTCTCGGTATCGTTCAGGCCAAAATGCTCAGAGGGCAATGGTCGGAGAGTTTTTACAGCGACTTCGAGACTTTCCGCTTCCAAACTCTTCTCCCCTCTTTGGGTGATGAATAACACACCAGTCGCGCTCATAAAATCTCCGAGGTCGAGGTTCTCTTTAAGTAAATCAAAATCTTTACCGGTGTCTTGTTTGAAAACAACTTGAATTTGTCCGCTTTCGTCTCGCAGATCATAAAAAACAACTCCGCCGTGGCCGCGCATACCCATAATCCGACCCGTCAGCGAGATTTTTTTCTTTTCAGCGGAGAGCGCGTCGAAGACTTTTAGGGCATCGCCGATTTCCCGAGTGCGCGAAACGCGCGCCGGATAGACATTGATACCAGCCGCGATGAGCGCGTCCCGCTTTTTCAACCGTTCTTTGATGAGATCCTCTAGCATTCCAATTTCTGTCATTGCGAGCCTGCCCCTGCCTACCGGCAGGCAGGTGCCGGTAGGCAGGGCTTTGCGAAGCAATCTCTATAATAATTATGTAAGATCGCTACGGAAGACCTCGCGATGACTAACAAACCTATTCAACGCTTAAAATTTTGTATGAAACTTCTCCTTTGGGTGTTTTTATTTTTATAACACTCCCCGCTTCTCTGCCTAAAAATTCCTTGCCGAGCGGCGATTCGTTGGAAATGAGGCCAGCCTCGGGCCGAGCTTCATTGGAACCGACAATTGTAAATTTCTGCTTTTGCCCGTCACGCGAGACTTCCACCGTGGAACCGATTTGGGCGACTTTGTGATTACCAGCAGGCTTTTCGATAACTGCAGCATTTTTTACCATTTCTTCTAGTTCAAAAATGCGCGCCTCCACCTGGCTTTGTTCTTCGCGCGCTTCAAAATACTCGGAGTTTTCCGATAAATCGCCCATTTCTTTGGCGCGCTTGAGCCGTTCGGCGATTTCCGCGCGCTTGTCGGTTTTTAATTGATTGAGCTCGGTTTTTAATTCCTCGAGGCGTTCCTGCGTGAGATAATAATTATCCATTTTTTAAAATTTATTTTTTAATATTGCGACCGTGTCCGCTAAAGATTCTCTATAATATCCGAAGTTTATTTTCCTGCTTTCCGAAACGCAGATAGGAAACTCTTTTATTTTCAACCCGTCTTTTTTGGCGATCAGCAGAAGTTCGATCAGCCAACCGGCGGTATCGATCTTTGTTTTGTCCAAAATATTTTTGGCCACCCCGCTCCTCAGGCAGACAAAACCTCCGCCGGTATCGAATATGCCCGTAGGGGCAATGGCGCGAATTATGAGGTTATGAAATAGTCTACTAAATTTTTTGACGATTTGCAACCCCGCGCCGATACTATGTGAACGAGACATAGAGCGCGAACCGAGCGCGACATCGGCGCCGTTTTCCAGATGATGAAGCGCTTTTCCGAATTCATTGAGGCTCACCCCCGCTTCCGGCGCGAGAACGACGAGCCATTTACCGTGGGCGTATTTTAGACCAGCCTTGGCCGCCGCGCCGATGTTTTTGTTTTTGTCAATTTGCCGGTATTTAACTGACCCCATCAGTTGCGCGTATCTTTTGGCGATTTCCGGAGTCGCGTCAACGGATGAAGCGTCGACGATAATTATTTCGTGCGGAACTTGTAGCGACTTCAAATAATGTTCCGCATCAATCAAAACGAGGGACAAGGTGCGGGCATTGTTATAAGTCGGAATAATTACCGAAACAAAAGGACGCATTATTTAATAATAACATATACATTAGTGTGATGATGACAGATAATTTATTTTATGTTACACTTTTGGCAATGGCAGTAACCATAAAAACACCCGAAGAAATTGAAATAATGGCCCGCGGAGGGGAGATTTTGATGCGCGCAATACAAAAGATGGTCGTGGCCGCTAGGGTCGGAGCAACACCAAAAGAGCTCGACGCGATAGCCGAGCGAATAATTCGTGATGAGGGGGCGAAACCGGCTTTTCTAGGCTACCAGCCCCATGGAGCAGTGAGGCTATATTCGGCAACGATTTGCGCTTCGGTCAATGATGTAATCGTGCATGGCCTCCCCACTCACTACGCGCTTCACTCGGGCGATGTTTTGAAGATTGATGTCGGAGTCCTATACAAAGGTTTTCATACGGATGGCGCCGTGACGGTCGGCATCGGTGAAATAAATACTGAAGCCACGAGGCTGATAGAGGCGACGAAAAAAGCTTTGATACTTGGTATTCGGAGCGCGCGGATTGGTAACAAAATTGGCGACATTGGTCACGCCATCGGTAAGTATATTCACGAAAAAGGTTTTTCAGTGGTGGAGGGACTCACCGGTCACGGCATCGGGCGAGAACTTCATGAGGATCCGTCTATATTTAATGACGCACGGGCTGGCTCGGGTATTATTATCAAGGAGGGAATGGTCTTTGCTATCGAACCGATGACCTCCGCCGGAGGACCCAAGATTTATAAATTACCCGATGATAGCTACGCGACCGAAGATAAAAGCATCAGCGCCCAATTTGAGCATACTGTCGCGATTACGAAGAATGGGCCGAGAATACTGACATAGGCATCATGGTATCGCTTCGATAAACTCGGCGAATTGAGATTTATTAAACTAAGCTTAGAAATTAGGGATATTATGCCCTTCGACTCGCAGACTCGCTCAGGGCATATTTATAACTTATTTAAGATTTCCGCGAAGACTTCATAAGGCAATGGTTCCCCATCTATTTCCGTTACCTCGTACCCCCTATCGCGCATACCCTCGATAATCGGCGCGGTTTTTTTCTCGTATTCTACCAGCCGGACTTTTATGGCCTCCGGAATATCGAGTGTTCTCCGACGGAAAAGCCCACCGCAGATGGGGCAAAACTCGGGGCGGGAGTGTTCGTGATACATCACCGCCGTGCCACAAATAGTGCAAATTAAACGGTTGCTGTTTCTTTTTATAGAGGTCTCCGGAGTAACTTTTAGAAAAAAGGCATGAAGATTTTCTCGGCCGAGCTTTTCTTCAAGGAAATAAAGAAATCCTCTGTCTTTTCCCTCCGCCTCAAAGGCTTCCTCGTAAGTTCTGGGCGAGCCGCTAAATACAACTCCAAATCCGGAATCGAGAATTTTCTGCGTTCCCTCCTTGACCAATTTATAGACCCACGCGGCAGGCAGGAGCTCTCCGCGATCAAACATCATTCTATATTTATCAATTTCAGGATCGCTTCGTTTCGATGGGTCCTGGACGATGAGCTCGATGTATTTACCGGTATCAAAATGAATGAGGCCGAGCTTCGCGGCTAGTAAGTTGGCTTGAGTGCCTTTGCCCGCGCCCGGAGGACCGAAGACCATAATAGCTTTACGCATATAATTTACTATAATCTATGACGATAACGATGACAAATGAAAAAGCTCCGAGCTTATTGATTTTTTTGGGTTTTGTTTATATAATATTATTAGTTCTTTAGGAGGGGTCAGAATATGGAAGAAGCGCGATCGTTGCCGAAAGTGATGCCGGAAGAAAGCGCGTGCCAGGTTTGCGGCGACTCGCTCAAGAATAAAGAAGATATTACGCTTTGCGGTAAGTGCCAAACTCCTCACCATTCTGGGTGTTTTAAGTATAATGGCGGTTGCGCCGTGTATGGCTGTGGCAAAAAAGAAGCAAACCAAAAGTCTTCGCCCGGCAATACCGGAATGATGGCTAAGATTAAGTGGTCCAATGGCGACTACGCCGTTTTTACGATTTTCTTTTTGCTTACTGCCATCCTTAACGATGTAATGGAAATCAACCAGGCCTCTCTTTTGATCTTTCTTGTTCTATGCCCTAGCATAACAACCTTGCTAAAAGTTATATGGCATCGCAAAAAAACAACTTCATAAATTATCCCAACGGCTCATCGCGGCCGTTTTTGTTTTGTTGACCGAGAGCAAAAATTTGTATAGAATAATAATAGTTTACTGGGTTCTTTGATAATTTCTTTTGAGGTGATCTATGTCGGACGAAAGGCCCGTCGGGAAACCTGCGATGGAAAACAATGATGAATATCCTGCTACTTGGGGAAGAGGGGTGGCGGCAACCGTGGTGACGATTACGCTAAGCCTCATCGCCAACTCTTGGTATCAAGAAAAGCGAGTCCAGTGGGCTAATGAAGAGACGCGATTGGTTAAAGAAAAAAAAGAGTATGATATGCGTCTACAGTTTGATTGGTTTTATAATGCTTCCCGGAATAAGCCATGGCTTGCATCAAATAACTCACTCCAGCAGATACCACAAAACCGTTCTAATTTCCTCTGTCTAAATTACTTGGCCCATCTTCTGGAAAAAAACTTGATTGCGGATAAGGATATAGACAAATTAGGCAAATGCATTCTTCTTGATCAAAATAAGCTAATTAATTTAAATAGGGTGCTCAAGGAGGTTGCGAATCCGTGTCCCGCGGAGGCGCTGTCGCTCGAAGACTATGAGGGTCAAATAAAAAATGGCCAGCATATCATAGATGAACTGAATGCGACTACGAAATCAGTCGAGAAAATATTCGATGATTACTTTAGGCAGGAGCAGGTGGTTTCTGAAAGATGGACTAATTGGCGAGAAACGCTAAGGAAAGAGGGTAAATGGAACGATTTGGTGACCTGTAATTTCAAAGATGGGCTGTCAGAGTTTGGGAGTGTTTTTCCTTTTTTCAACTACTATCTATTATTGATTGATAACGATATTCTGGACAAAAAATATCGAGATCTCTCTGAAGCCGAGATTCAGAGAATTGGCAAAGAATTCACCGAACTTATGGTGATCCACGAGGTGAAACATCAGGAATGTGCTAAGTGGAGGAACGGAACACACACAACAGATCAACACGCTAAATGTTCTGAAAAATTCCAGTCTAAGCTCAAAACAATGAGCGATCTTTTAACCACTGTAGATCAATATAGGAGATCCTATGATCACGGCACACCCAGCGGACGCTGGTTTGATAAATTGAATGTTTGGGAGTATCTATCTTGGTCTAAGAAATGGGAGGAATGGGCGAACGAACTCAAAAGAGAGCTTGACCCTGCTAATACAGAAAAATTGGATGTTATCCAGCAAGAAATTTCGAAGATGAAAGCTGATAACCAATGCGATTTTGGAGTCGATTTCAGATAATCAAAAACCGCTTCGAGGAAACTCGGGCGGTTTTAAATTTATATACCTATTCGACCCAGGTGTTATCTGGTAATTTTATTTTGGCTTTTACGGAATGTATCATGTAAAACTCGCCAGACGCGCCACCGAATTCTTTTTCTAATGATCGGAGATTGATATTACCATCACTCCCCGCTTTGAGGACGAAGCGGTCGAGGATCGCCTGTAGGCCATCGTTCCATTCTTTGAAGCATTGATCAAAATCCTTATTACCGGCCCGTAATTTCGGCAAATTTTCGGCATTGAAGCTATAACTATACACGACTTCAAACTGCGCGTTCGAAATCGTGCCAAGATTGCCCAGCTCGCTTAATTCTTTTTCACCGCTTAGAAGCTTTGGATCAACGCCATACCAACGGATATTTCGGCCGAGTAGCAGACTTTCCCAAAAGCGATACAAGTCAAACAAGTTGCCCACACCCATTATGACTTTACCTTCGGCGCCTCCGTAACTTAGACCAATGTATCGGGTTTTGAGATACATGTATTCGTCATCTCTATAACCATATCTGCCACTCTCATAAACATTATTTTTGATTATGAAAATCGGACATGACATCAACGATGATAGTATGGCGAGCATAATTAGGAAGCTGATGCGACGAACTCGGGCTCGCTTTGGTTTATCTTCGTAGAAGTTTGCGATATAGGAATGAACTACCGCGAGAAGACTAGCCCCGCAAATGGCATACAGAACGCCGATAACCCAATAAAATTCTCCGCTCTGAAGCCATAGCCAAGTAGAGAGCGCTGCGGTCGCGCCCCAGAGAAAGCCGAAAAGTATCACTGGGTCGTGGGTGAGCGCCACGAAAATCCTGCGGGCCATATTGCTCTCCTCATGAAAGGACTTAGTTTAAGATACGATATATGGCGCTATAAAGCAAGCGACTGCACCGACACCCTCGGTGAGCCGTTAAAGACTTGGCGACAAATTATTACTAAAATCCCGCAAGCGGAATTAAGTATTGTGAGATTGCCACGCAAAGCCCTGCCTGCCGGCAGGCAGGCCTGCCTACCGGGCACCTGCCTACCGGACAGGCAGGGGCAGGCTCGCAATGACATTCAGTAAATAAAAAAGCCCCGCAAGCAGGGCAAGATTATACTTATCTAAAAATAACGAAGTCGCCATTTGAGAATGTCAGCGTAATTTCTGCCGAATCTACAAAGTGATACTCATCTTTGATGCAACGAATCTCTTTGATCGTGGCACCTAAGTCAAGCGTTGCCATTTCAGCCGGGCTGGTTTGGTTTGCGGGGCTCGCTGAATTCGTCGCGCCCCCCTCTTCAAGCAATTTAGTGATCGTGGATTTGATGTTGGCGATAGACTGATCTCGGTATGTGTAACCAAGATTCTTTTTGATGGCCAAGGTGTAAAGATCGAGGCGATTTTTATTAGGAGATATTCGAAAAGCAAGGTATATTGTTTTATCCCCGGAGATACTCGTAATATCACACTCGACACTCTGAGGGTCATTTACTATGCTCCAGCGAACTTGATCGCAAAGCCAATAACGGCAGAGGTCAAGGAAATTACTGCGGTTACCGTCTATGATCCCGTATGGCTTATCATCTAGATAAAGCTGGCCGGCGGTCCAATAAGTATACCGCAAATGCGAGTTCTCTCTTTTAAACAACCCTGCGCCAGGCGAATACCACGAGCCCAATACACCAATAATGACCATCGCAAAATTTCCCAGCATACCCATTCTAAGAAGTTGGATGTGGTCCCCCTCCATTCGCTTAGATTGCATATCAGAGATACATACGGAACAAATCGCGAAAGCGAGACCGAAGGGAACACCAATCAGCCACCATCGCCATCCAACACCGTCTTCTCTATACCACCATTGAACACCACACAAACCCAGGAAAATGGCGCCAAAAAGGCAGAAAAGAAACCATGGTTCGAAAAATAGAATAGAAGGGACTCGCTTGAACATTTGCGCCTCCTTGTAAAAGGGCTATTGAGAACATCTTCGTGCTACTACAAAGAAGTTTTTTACGCAAGCGAAACTCACCGAAGGCGTTGGTGAGCCGTTACGGACTGGGAGACAAATTATTATTAAAATTCCGCAAGCGGAATTAAATATTGTAAGATTGCCGCGCCTGCCCCTGCCTACCGGCAGGCAGGTGCCGGCAGGCAGGTCGCTCGAAGACTCACTCCTCGCAATGACATTTATTGGAACTGGGGCATTCAAGGAATTGAAATACTGAGTTGAGCTCTAGGAGTGATGAGGGGGGGTGCCTATTCTAAGCCTTCGTATTCGCGCATAACTAGCTGTGCGTCTAGCTGTTTGATAGTTTCAAGGACGACGGAGACGACGATAAGGAGCGCGGTGCCACCGATGGTCAAGGTCGCGATGCCGGTCACGGCTTGGGTTGCTATCGGAAGCACGGCGACTAGCCCCAAGAAAGTGGCGCCAAAAAGCGTGATACGATTAGTGGCTTTCGCGAAAAATTCGGAGGTGGACTCACCCGGACGAATGCCGGGGACAAAACCGCCGCTGCGTTGAAGATTTTTAGAAATTTCGTTCGGATCGAAAGTGACGGCAGTATAAAAATAGGTAAAGACAAAAACAAGAACGAAATAAAGTATGCCGTAAATGAGCTGATCATTGAGGACTCTAGCCACGAGATCGTTAAGGCGGATGGAAAAATCCGGCGAAAAAACCGAGATGATCTGAGCAAAAAATTGTGGGAAGAGTAAAATGGAGATAGCAAAAATAATCGGGATCACACCGGCTTGATTGACGCGAAGCGGGAGATAGGTGGAGGCGCCGCCATACATCTTGTTACCTCGCACTCGCTTGGAGTAGGTAACCGGGATTTTTCTCTCGCCTTGATTTACAAAAACCACGCCGGCGACTATGAGGATACTCAAGACTGCAAAGGCGAGATAGCTTGGCAAAACTGACGGATCGTAGGCCACGATGGCGTTTTTAACCGCGTTTGGCAAGCCACTCACGATACCGGCGAAAATAATGAGCGAAACGCCGTTCCCAATCTTTTTTTCTGAAATCAACTCGCCAATCCAGACAAGAATCATGGTGCCGGCGGTGATGACAATAATATTTCTAATCAATTCCGGCCAATTAAGGAGGCCAAGCACATTTTGACTGCGAAGCAAATTTAGAAATCCATATGATTGGAGGAAAGCTAACGGAACCGTCAAATATCTCGAAATACGATTAAATTTCGCTCGGCCGATCGCGCCCTCTTCATAGTAAACTTGCTTCAGCCGCGGAAAAATCATAGTCAGGAGCTGCATGATAATGGTCGCCGTGATATAAGGACCGACGCCAAGCATCATAATAGAAAGATTGGAAAGAGTGCCGCCGGAGAAAACATTTAAAAAGCCCAAAAGCTGGTTGGAGGCAAAAAATTGCTGGAGGCTTAAAGTGTCTATGCCCGGTATCGGGATGGCGGCCAAAAGACGGAAGACTATAAGAAGTCCGGCGACGATTAGGACTTTATTGCGAAGTTCCGGAATCCGGAAAATGTTTAGGAATTTAAAAAACATATATGCGCAATTCTAATATACTAATGCCTACTAGTTATGCGAGAGGTATTACATTACTGAGCCACCGGCTTTGATGATTTTTTCTTTGGCTTTAGCAGAAACTTCGATCCCCTTGCCGATCTCAAAGGCGCGTTTTACCTCGCCATTATTTAAAATCTTCATAGGCGCTTTGGCGTTTTTAACTAAACCAGATGACAGCAAAAGCTCTTTGGTAACCCTTAAGTCTTGAAGAGTTTCTAAATCGTCCAATCCGACAACTGTTGCCGGTAGCCTTATTGGTTTGTTTTTGTAACCGCGACGCTTAGGAAGGCGGATAATAAAATCTCGCTCGGCTGGACGAATGCGATGTCCGGCACGGGATTTCTGACCCTTTTGTCCCCGGCCCGAACTATAACCACGCTTGCCTCCACGACCAACGCGGGGTTTCTTTTCGTCACGAGGACTATTTGGTTTTATTTGGTGAAGCAACATAAATTTGCGTATTTTATCTATTTCGGCTTGGTTTTAATTTTTTGAGGGCTTCAACGGTCGCGAGCGCGTTCGTAAGCTTGTTCGGTGTGCGGCCAAGTGTTTTCGCGATGACATCTGCAACCCCGGCGAGTGAAAGGACGACGCGAGCGGCGCCACCGGCGCGCATACCGTGACCCTCGACAGCAGGACGCAGGCGAATCCTCGCGGCGCTATATTTAGCCTCAACTTCGTGCGGAATACTCTTGCCTTTCAAGGGAACGGTGATAATATTCCGGCGCGCGACTTTCTTTGACTTGTCGATGGCTGATGCAACATCCACGCCCTTCGCGATACCTACGCCAACCCGGCCTCGGCCGTCTCCCACAACCATAGTGACTCGAAAGCGAAACCGTTTACCGCCAGCAACGACGCGAGTAACGCGGCGAACATCCAAAGTTTTTTCCTGAAATTCATCCGAAACGCGATCGCGCGGAGAATTGCCCCGCGGGCGCTGGTTTTTAGAAAAAGTCCGCCTTCCCGAGTCTCGAGGACTCTCCGGGGAGGGTGTGGGTTGATTTTTATTAATTGCTTCGTCCATAAAATTTATATCCTTATTCCGCCTTCTTTTACGCCGTCGGCGACCGCCTTGACTCGTCCGTGAAACCGATAAGGTCCTCGATGAAAAACAACCTGCTTAATACCCATTTTTTTGGCGGCGTCAGCGACAGCGGATCCGACCGCTTTCGCGGCTTCAGTCTTTTTTGATTTTATCCCTCTAGTTGAAGCCGAAAAAAGAGTTCTTCGCGTTTCATCGTCAATCAGCTGGGCATAAATAAATTTATTGCTTCTAAATATGGATAGCCGAGGAATTTCCTTGTTGCCAAAAATTCGGGCGCGCGCGCGCTTTTTCCTAAGAGCTCTAGTTAAGTTTTTATGAAGCACTTTTTTCATATTTATGAACACACCCACAATTCTAAACTGATATTATTCTAACCAATAAACGCGTTATTTGCAAATCGCGCTACGCACCGGCCGCGCCGGCCGAGGCGGCTTTCTTGCCTTCTTTTCTGGCGATGACTTCCCCGCGATACTTAATGCCGGTGCCTTTGTAGGGCTCGGGTTTTCTAAGCTCGCGAATTTGAGCCGCTACTTCGCCGACCATGGCCTTATCGATACCGCTGATCTTAATAGACGATTTCTCGATCGCTAAAGCGATACCCTCGGGAGGCGTAAATTTCACCGGGTGGGTAAAGCCTATGTTTAAAACTAAAGTTTTGCCCTCGAGCGAAGCTTTAAAGCCTATACCCTCCAGCTCTAAGTATTTCACATAGCCCTCGCTTACGCCTATTACGGCGTTTTGCGCCAAAGCTCTCATTGTCCCCCAATTAGCCCGGGCCTGCTTGCCTTCGCCACTCGCGGAAAATACCAAAGTCTTATCTTTCAGTTCAGCCGTGATTTTATCCAAAATAAGCAAAGACAACGCGCCCAGCTTGCCTTTTACCTCCAAGCGGCCGTCAGCAATTTTTACCTCAACACCATCCGGAATCGATATTAATTTTTTTCCTATTTTTGACATAATTTTGTATTCCTTCGTCGGAGAGTTACATTACCAAATTTTGAACAACAACGCGCCGCCGACTTTTTCCTTTCTGGCTTCACCGCCTTCGAGTATACCTCTAGGAGTGGAGACCACCAGCACTCCGTAACCGCTCAAAACTTTCTTGATATCTTTATAGCCGGAGTATAAACGCCGAGATGGTTTGCTCAAAAACTCCACGCCGCCTATTACGCCCTCGCCGTTAACATAACGAAGCTTGATGTCCAAGACGCGTTTCGGCATTCTACCCTTCTTTTCAACCGAATCAATAAACTTGTGCTTGGCCAAAAGCTCGGCGATCGCCAAATCCATCTGCGAAAAAGCCGCCTTGATATTCGGCAATTTGGCTTTCTGGGCATTTTTAAGTTTTGTGAGTAAATCGATATACATGATAAAAAAATGTAAAATTCAAATTAAATTTATTTATTACCAGCTGGATTTTTTAACTCCGGGAATTTGTCCGCGGCCGGCCATTTCTCTAAAACAGATGCGGCACACTCCGAACTTTCGGAGAAAACCGTGCCGCCGGCCACACCGAAAACAGCGATTAACTTTTCGCGTTGTAAACTTTGGCTGTTTTTTTGATCTTGCAATAACAGATGTTTTGGCCATATTGGTTAAGTTTACTCTTATCTCTTAAACTGTATCCCCATTTCTTTATATAATTCAAGCGCTTTTTCTTTTTTTTGAATTTTGGGCACTATGATCATCTGAAGGCCGAAGGAAGCCTTTGATGCTTCGGCGCTCATTTCCGGAAAGACGAGCTGGTCCTTGAATCCGATGGCGAGGTTGCCGCTGCCGTCGATCGATTTCGGATCAATGCCACGAAAGTCTCGAACGCGCGGAAAAACTATGGCGATAACTTTTCTCAAAAAAGCTTCCTTGCGCTTGCCGCGGAGAGTCGCCATAATCCCGACGATATTTCCTTCGCGAATCTTAAAACCGGCAATGGAAATCTTGGCCGCTCTTTGGGCGCCCTTTTGACCCACTATGGCCGCGAAATCTTTTTCGATTTCGGGTAATAGCTTATCGGAAAAACCGGCCTGCTGAGAAAGCCGTCCGATGCCGGAGTTCACGACTACTTTTTCAATTTTCGTATAAATATTCTCCATATTGGTTTAGATGGCGCTGCCGCATTTTTTGCAATATCTGACGCGTTTCTCGCCTTCGAAGCGGGAACCAGTTCGTGCCGATTTGCCGCAACTCGAACAAATCAGCATCGCTTTTGAAGCTGAGAATGGCCGCGAGACGATAATAATCTCTCCCTTTTCACCCTGCCGGCGCGGACGACGATTTTTCTTGTAAAGATTGATGCCTTCGACAAGTATGCGGCCGGCGGTCGGATCGACGCGTAAAATCTTCCCGGTCTTACCGCGATCCTTGCCACTTAAAACTTTTATATTATCTCCTTTTTTTAATTTCATAATATGCTAACTCCCAGCTCCCTACTATAAAACCTCTTCGGCTAATTGCGCCACCGCTTCAAAACCCCTTTCCTTGACTTCTCTCGGCAATGGGCCAAACAGCCTGGTGCCTCGCGGCTCTTTTTTCTCGTCTATCAAAACAACAGCATTATCATCGAAGCGGATATAAGAACCGTCTTCGCGGCGCATTGGCTTGCGCTGACGCACGATAACCGCTTTAACAATATCCTTCTTCTTAACGCCCTTGCGAGGTTCGGCCACTTGAACGGAGGCAATGATGATGTCACCAACTTCGGCGTAGCGCTTCCGCGAACCGCCCAAAACTCTAAAACACCGCACTATTTTAGCTCCAGTGTTATCGACAACTTTTAGTATGGATCTTTCCTGTATCATATTTAGTAATCGCTAATAACGCGAATAAAAACTATTTATTATTTTCTAAATTTTCAACAATCGCAGATTTAGCTTGTGGAGCGCAACTAACAACTACCCAGCGCTTGGTCTTTGAAAGTGGGCGAGTTTCGACGACGATAGCCTTGTCTCCGATATTGCAGACCTCTTTTTCATCGTGAACCTTAAATTTCTTAGTAACTTTAAAGGTTTTTAAATATTTCGGATGCATTCTGGTGTGAGTGACCGAAATAACAATGGTTTTAGTCATCTTGTCTGAAACAACTACACCCTCGATTGTTCTTTGCTTTTTTTCCATAAATTATGCGGAAATGATTTCAATTATTATAGCATTATGAATGTAATAGCGCAACCCTATCTCGGCTTATTAATGGCGGTGAGAACGCGGGCGACATCCTTGCGAAGCTCATGCACTTCGCGGATATTTTTTACTTTTCCTCTTTTCAAATCCTCCGTCAGCTTCCAAAGTTTGTCCCGAAAATCCGCCTCCATTTTTCGAAGCTCTTCTATTGGTTTATTTGAAATTTCTTGAAACTCTTTTTTATTCATAATTTTATTGCCCTTTTATCACCAATCTTGTCCGGAGTGGCAACTTGTGCCCGGCGAGGCGCAGGGCTTCACGAGCGACAGCTTCTGTTACGCCATCCATTTCAAAAAGTATGCGTCCCGGACGGATGACCGCCACATAATGATCCACTGAACCCTTGCCTCCGCCCATAGTAACTTCCGGCGGGTGCTTGGTAATAGGCTTATCCGGAAAAATACGAATCCACATCTTGCCTTCGCGTTTTACGCTATTCGCGATGGCCCGGCGCGCGGCCTCGATCTGACGGGAATTCAAATGACCGCCGGTCATAGCTTTTAGGCCATAACCGCCGTGAGCGAGCGTGAGACCGCGGGTCTCAACGAGTCGACCCTTACTGCGACCTCTCTGCCATTTGCGATGTTTTACTTTTTTGGGTAACAACATAATATTTGCTATTTGCTATTTTTTTCTTTCTCAAATATATCACCCTTATATACCCAGACCTTAACGCCATTGGTACCATAGCTGGTAAAGGCAGTGGCCTCGCCGTAGTCGATGTTGGCACGCAAAGTCTGTAGAGGGAGCTTACCTTTGGCGAGCCATTCTCGACGAGCAATTTCAGCTCCATCCAACCGTCCGGATAGTCGGACTTTAATACCCTTAACATCGCGATTTTGCATGGCGGCTTCAATGGCTTTTTTCATTACCCGCCTAAATGGCAGACGATTTTCCATATCCCAAGCTATGTTTTGAGCAACAATCGCGGCCGAAATTTCGTTGCGATTCAACTCCTCGACATTAAGGCTAAGAGAGGTTTTTTGTGGCTTTAGACTCTCTTTTCGATACATCTTGGCGAGCGCGCCCTCAATAGCTTTGGTGAAATCGCTGATACCCTGACCGCCGCGGCCGATGATGAGACCCGGCTTGGCAGCCTTGATGTAAACACGACAGCTATTCGCGGTGCGTTCGATATTGATGGAAGCAATGCCGGCTTTGCCGATCTTGTCTTGGGCAACATCTCGAATAACCTCATCTTCCATGAGTTGCTGTTTATAAGATCGGCGAGGCGACCAGCGGGCGCGCCAGTCTTGGATGATCCCCAATCTAAATGAATCCGGCCTAATTTTTTGTCCCATAATATTTAACTTCCAGCCACTAGTGACTAGTGAATTAAGTAGAAGCTGACTTTACACATTTGTTCTTTTAAAAATTCGTCTGAAGAAGCTCTGTTTTTCTACTTTCGAAACGCCCTTGATCTCCGACTTCTTTTCATCTCGGCTTTTAGCTTTACCTTCCTTTTCCGGATGCGATTTAGCCTTTTCTTTTTTGATAATAGTGAACCGGGGCGCTTTAGCTTTCGCGGATTCCTCCAACACGATCACAATATGGCTCATATGCTTATGGATCGGAGTGCCGCGACCCATAGCCCGCGGTAAAATCCTTTTCAACATCGGGCCCCGATCAACCGTAATTTTGGCGATCACGAGTCGAGTGACATCCATATTGGCCTGCTTGGCGTTCGCAACACAAGATCTAAGTAATTTTAAAAGCGGTTTCGCCGCGCGCTGGGGTCGATACATCAGCTGAGCCTCAGCTTCGTTGGTCGACATACCCTTGATGGCGTGGGCAACAAGTCGCACCTTGCGAGGCGCGATTTGCAGGAAATTTAGTTGTGCTGTGGCTTGGGTAGACATGTATTATTTCTTCGCCGGTTCCGCTTGCGAAGCGGCTTTTTTAGCGGCTTCGGCCTGAGCGGTGGCGGCTTCGAGTTCTTTCTGCATCTTGCCGCCATGCTTGGTGAACTTGCGCGTTGGCGAAAACTCGCCCAAGCGATGACCGACCATTTCTTCTTTGATTAAAACTTCGATAAAATTTTTACCGTTGTGAATAGCAAATTTATAGCCAACCATTTCTGGCGATATCTCGGAGCCTCTAGCCCAAGTCTTAATAACCACCGGATCGCTCGGTTTTAATCTAGAAATTTTCTTTAATATATTCTGATCCACGAAGGGACCTTTTTTGCTTGATCGTGACATATCTTGGACTATCTCACCTTTGGTCGGCGCTGAATAATATACTGATTCGACCACTTCTTGGGATCACGAGTTTTTCTGCCGCCGGTGACCTTACCCCAAAGAGTTTTCGGACGCTTCGTGCCACGAGGCTGTCGGCCTTCGCCGCCACCATACGGATGATCTACCGGATTCATAGCTGTGCCGCGCACAGTCGGGCGAATACCCAACCAGCGTGATCGGCCGGCTTTGCCGATATTCACGAGATTCCAATCGATATTTGAAACCTGGCCGACGGTGGCATAGCCATTCCACGGCAATTTTCTAACCTCTTTCGAAGCCATACGAACATCGGTATAGCCGGCGTCGTGCGCCAAAATTTCCAAATAGGTTCCGGCACTCCGCGCCAAGACACCACCAGCGCCCGGGCGAGTCTCCGCGCTATACACAAAACTGCCTACCGGAATATTTTTCAACATCATTCTATTGCCCTTCTTCAAGCCAGCGTTTTCGGCAATCAAAAGTTCGTCGCCGACCTTCATATCTTTTTCGGCTAGAACATAACGGCGATCGCCATCGCGATAAACGACGAGCGCGATAAAAGCAGTGCGATACGGATCGTATTCGATAGTTTCGACTCGTCCCGGGACATTGATCTTGGTCTGCCCAAAATCAATTTCGCGATACAGCTTTTTATTGCCGCCCCCTTGGTGACGGACGGTGATCCGACCCTTACTATTTCGTCCGGCAAAAGATTTTCGGCCAGTGGTAAGACCCTTAAAAGGCTCAGTCGCGGAAAGCGTCGAGTAGTCAGAAGTCGTCATATGTCGCCGCGAGGGCGTTGTCGGACGATAATGTTTCATATTAACTTGGAATTATATCAATTTTCTGGCCTTTTTTCAAGGTCAGGATAATTTTTTTATAACCCGGACGCATGGTCAGATTGCGGCCATAACGCTTTGGTTTGGCCGGCAGATTGATAACATTGGTCATCGTAACTTCAACTTTATACATAGATTGGACAAGTTTTTTTATCTCGATAGCGTTAGCCCTATCGTCAACTAAAAATATGTACTTCCCTTGCTTGGAAGCGGCGGCGGATTTTTCAGAAATTATTGGGTTTTTTATTAAAAACTTGTTCATATTGGTATCACTTCGACAAGCCTCAGTGGATAATAATCTATAGTTCCTGAGTGAAATCGTCGGACTACAATTGCTATCTCATCTCCGCAACTGCGTTTTTTTCTATTATAATCTGTCGATATTTCAAAAGATCCTGGACATTTAAAGATGTGGCGCCTAAGGATTTTATATTAGGGATGTTAGCTGAGGCCCGATATGCCAACTTATTTTCTTTGTTTGGGATAACTAGCGCGTTAAGACGGGGCGTCAAAATAGAAATAGATTTGATAAATTCTTTGGTCTTGCCGCTCAAATTGCCGAAAGACTCAACGATTTTTATCTCGCCATCTTTAAGTCGCTTGGACAAAACTGAAGCAATGGCTCCACGAAGCATCTTTTTGTTTAGCTTCACCTTATATGAGCGCTCCTTTACCGGACCGTGGGAGACGCCACCACCTTTCCAGATCGGCGAACGAATAGAGCCTTGACGGGCGCGACCGGTATGCTTTTGTTTCCAGGGCTTTCTGCCGCCGCCCGAAACTTCGCCACGGCCTTTGGCGTGCGCCCACGGCAAACGACGGTTCGCGGCTTGAGCTAATACGGCCTGATGAACCAAGTCCGGATTCCAGTCGGCGCCAAAAAGAGCTTCCGGAAGTTCAATCTCGGAAATCTCTTTGCCTTCTAAATTGTAGACTTGGGTCTTCATAACTTTGTTCACTGGGCGAATTTACGATTGGTAAATGCATCTTACTTCTTGATTATCAATTTATTCTTCGTCTTGTATCCGGGCACCGGACCGCGGACGGACAAAGTTTTTGCTTCGGCATCCACCTCGACGACTCGGACATTTTTAAGAGTCTGGGTCTTGCCACCCATACGACCGGCCATCCGACGACCGGGAATAACTCGTTGCGGAGAAGTATTGCCGATCGAGCCCGCAGCGCGAATACGATTTTTAGCTCCATGAGTGGTGGGACCGCCATGAAAACCGTGGCGCTTCACGACACCTTGCCAGCCCAAGCTGCGAGTCGTGCCTACAACAGTTACCGCGTCACCGGGCTTCAAGTCCGCGAGGCCTTCGCCTTCGCTAATCTTCAAAACCGAAACAGGCTCGAGCTTATCGCCTTTCCAGACTTGAGTCATTTTAAGTTTTACGGCGGTTAGTTTCATACGAATTACCTCGATTTCAATATACGAATGCATATTGGCATCGAGGCGAATTTTTTCTAAACAAAACATCCGAGTCTCACAGGCCCCGTAGAGCCAGTAGAACTCGCGATGTTTTACTCTTGCGTCGCGACGGTTTCCCAGTTTTATTTAGAACCAAGACCTTTCGCAACCCTCAAGAGATTCTACACCATTTTGATTTCAATATCAACCCCCGCCGGCATATTGAGCGACGACAGCGACTCAATAATCTTCGGGTTCGGATTTAGTATATCGATCAGCCGCTTATGCACCCGAAGCTCAAACTGCTCGCGCGAGTTTTTATCGATGAAAGTCGAGCGATTCACCGTATACTTGTGAATCTCGGTCGGCAGAGGCACGGGACCCACCAGCTGAGCGTCGTGGCGTTTGATAGCCTCGACGATTTGTCGGCAGGAATTATCGATCAATTTATGGTCGTAAGCCTTGATGCGTAAGCGTAATTTTTCAATCTCTTTTTTCTCCATAGCTTCTTCGGTGGGGGTTTATTTGATGATTGTCAAAACAACGCCAGCGCCGACAGTTTTACCTCCTTCGCGGATAGCAAAACGCTGTTTTTCTTCCATAGCGACCGGAGCGATGAGAGTAACTTTAGCCTTGACGGTGTCTCCCGGCATAACCATCTCCATGCCTTCCGGTAAAGTCACTTCACCCGTAACATCGGTAGTGCGGAAATAAAATTGTGGCTTATAGCCTTTGAAAAACGGGGTGTGGCGACCGCCCTCTTCTTTGGAGAGAACATAGATCTCGGTTTCGAATTCGGTGTGCGGAGTGACTGATCCGGGTTTTGCCAAGACCTGTCCGCGCTCGACATCTTCTTTCTTCAGGCCACGAAGCAAGATACCCGTGTTGTCACCCGCTCGGCCTTCGTCAAGCAATTTGTTAAACATTTCGATACCGGTCACGACTGTCTTCTGAGTCGGCTTCAAACCGATAACTTCGATTTCGTCGTTGATTTTTACGATACCACGCTCAATACGGCCGGTAACGACTGTGCCACGGCCCTCGATCGAGAAAATATCCTCGACTGGCATAAGAAATGGCTTGGAGATATCGCGAACTGGGTCCGGAATGAATTCATCCAAGGCCTTGATAAGGTCAAGGATTGGCTTCGCATCCGGATCTTCGGCTGATTTGACATTTAAAGCCTTAATAGCAGAGCCACGGATGATCGGGGTAGTGTCACCCGGGAAATCATATTTCTTAAGAAGTTCGCGGACTTCGGACTCCACGAGGTCGATGAGTTCCGGATCGTCCACCATATCAATCTTGTTGAGAAAGACCACGAGCGCCGGCACACCCACTTGGCGGGCTAACAAGATGTGTTCGCGAGTCTGGGGCATCGGACCGTCGGCGGCGGAAACCACAATAACCGCGCCATCCATCTGCGCGGCACCGGTAATCATGTTCTTAATATAGTCAGCGTGACCTGGAGCATCGATATGGGCATAGTGTCGCTTTTCGGACTCGTATTCGGAGTGATGAAGAGCGATGGTGATACCACGAGCCTTTTCTTCCGGCGCGTTGTCAATATCATTAACCCCCTCCTCTTTCTTCGCCCAACCTTTCAAAAACAAAACATGGGTAATGGCGGCCGTGAGGGTCGTCTTACCGTGGTCGACATGACCGATGGTGCCGACATTGACATGAGGTTTAGTTCTTTCGAACTTTTCTTTTTCTGCCATACGACTTTTTAAAACAACGATTGTTAAGCCTTACCGTTGCTAATTTTTATTATTAATAATTTTAGGAAACAATATATGACATTATATAGGAGGACTACAATTCGTGTCAAGAGGCTGTACTCGTCCATAACATATGAGACTGTTTCGGCGTTAGCTTGTTGCAAATATACCGCAATGGAGAACAAAGGCCAATCGACCAGTGTGGCCTTCGTGTGTTGTACCAAAGCAGCCAATCTATGA
>Ga0209726_10000561_pt1 | contig 68227 bp, 60 predicted proteins | sample Subgrocontami54m_FD_187453 | JGI IMG/M metagenome (GOLD analysis project Ga0209726, IMG submission 187453) | Subsurface groundwater microbial communities from S. Glens Falls, New York, USA - GMW46 contaminated, 5.4 m (SPAdes) (version 3) | ecosystem: Environmental > Aquatic > Deep subsurface >...
CCGCTGATCGGCTTCGCCGGCAGCCCGTACACGCTCGCCTGCTATATGGTCGAGGGCGGCGCAAGCGACGATTTCCGCACCATCAAGACCATGCTCTACGCGCGGCCCGATCTGCTGCACCACATCCTCGAAGTCAACGCGCAGGCGGTGACCCTTTACCTCAACGCGCAGATCGAAGCCGGCGCGCAGGCGGTGATGATCTTCGATACCTGGGGTGGAAGCCTGTCGCACGCCGCCTACCGCGAATTTTCTCTCGCCTATTTGCAGCGCATAATCGCCGGCATCAAGCGCGAACATGCCGGCGCGCGCGTTCCGGCGATCGTATTCACAAAGGGTTGCGGCAACTGGCTGGAGGACATCGCCGCCATCGGCTGCGATGGCGTGGGCCTGGATTGGAGCGTGGACATCGGCCAGGCGCGAGCGCGCATCGGCGATCGTGTTGCGTTGCAGGGTAATCTTGACCCCAACGTCCTTTTTTCCCCGGCAGAGGTGGTGGAGCGCGAGACGGAAAAGATTATCGCATCCTTCGGCCACGGCAGCGGCCATGTGTTCAATCTCGGTCACGGCATTTCCCAATTTGCCCCACCTGAAAACGTCAAGATTCTGGTCGACTGCGTGCACCGGTTGAGCACGTCTTATCACGTCAACAAGGTCAAGCCCCGCGCCAGCTAAGGATTTCTGCGCGTTCGGCAAACCTTGACTTATGCACAACATCGTGCTCTCGCCCGTACTTGCTGGCGAAAACCATAGCTTCCCTATGGAGACGACGCAATGTTATGTTTTTAAACTGATAAACGTCTCGCTTCAATCTTGGGCAGAGGCAAAAATTCCTTTTGGCAAAGACGGTTACAGAAACATTGGAAACTTACTCACAAAGTTACCCACAAAAATTGTGCACAACCGGAGTTTTCCTTTGGCATTAGGGTAATGCAGCAATTTTCGGATAATTCGCTTGAGATTATTGACGTAGCTTACCTAAGCGATTTTTCTTTCTTGGGCGACGCATGAGCATACTTCGTGTCGCACTCGACCTGCCTCTGCCGCGGATGTTCGATTACATCTGCGCCGAAGCGGGCAGCGCGGATATCGGCATGCGCGTGCTGGTGCCCTTCGGCAACAAGCAGGCGGTCGGGGTGATCGTCGCGATCGCTGACACATCCATCATCAGCAGTGAAAAATTGAAGACCGCCATGCGCATCCTGCGCGAGACTCCGGCGCTGGGGCGCGACTGGCTGGACGTGGCGCGATTCTGCAGCGACTACTATCACCGCCCTCTTGGCGAAGTCATTTTCAACGGGCTGCCGGTGCGGCTGCGCAAACCCGGCGCCACTCTGGCGCTCAATGAGGCAGCGGCTTACCGACTGAGTGCCAGCGGGCACGAGGCGCTGGCGCAACTCTCCGCCCGCGCCAAAGTGAAGCGCGCGCTGCTCCAGGCCCTGTCGCAGTCCGATTGTGCCGAAGAGTTGCTGCTGGCACAAAGTCCGGGCGCGAAAAAAGCCCTCGCCGAGCTCGGCGGTGCGGGTTGGATCGAGCGCTACCGGCTGTCGCCACAGCCGGGCGCTAGCCATTTCGTCGAGAAAGTAGCGCTCAACGCCGAGCAGCAGCGCGTGCTCGGCGAATTCGAGCGCGCCGGCCCCGGCTACGGGGTGTTTCTGCTGCATGGCATCACCGGCAGCGGCAAGACCGAGATCTACCTGCGCCTGATCGCGCGCGCTTTGGCGGCGGGCAAACAGGCGCTGGTGCTGGTGCCCGAGATCGGTCTTACGCCGCGCCTCACGCAGGAATTCCGCGAGCGTTTTCCCGATACACCCCTGGTCAGCCTGCACAGCGGCCTCGCCAGAGGCGAACGCACCCAGCACTGGCTGCAGGCGCAAAGCGGCGCTGCGGCGATCGTGCTCGGGACGCGACTCGCCGTGTTCGCGCCCATGCCCAAGCTGGCGCTGATCGTGGTGGACGAGGAACAGGATGCCTCGTTCAAGCAACACGATGGCGTGCGCTACTCGGCGCGCGACGTGGCCGTGTTCCGCGCGCGCCAGGCGGGAATCCCCATCGTGCTCGGCTCGGCCACGCCTGCGCTCGAAACCTATGCGCACGCCTTGTCCGGCCGGTACCAGCTGCTGCAGCTGTCGCAGCGCGCCGTGCCGCTGGCGCAGTTGCCGCAGGTGCACACCGTGGACATGCGCAAGCACAAACTCGAAGAAGGGCTGGCGCCACCGGTGGTGGAAGCGCTGGCCGAACGCCTCGCACGCGGCGAGCAGTGCCTGGTGTTTCTGAACCGCCGCGGTTACGCGCCGGTGCTGATGTGCCCGGCCTGCGACTGGGTAAGCGGCTGCAAGCGCTGCTCCACGCGGATGGTGCTGCATCTGGCCGACAAGCAGCTGCGCTGCCACCATTGCGGCGCGAGCACCTCGATCCCGCGCCACTGCCCGAACTGCGGCAATGCCGATATCCAGCCCTTTGGCCGCGGCACCCAGCGGCTCGAAGCGACGCTGGCCGCGCGCTTCCCGCAGGCGCGCATCCTGCGCGTCGACCGGGACAGCACGCGCCACAAGGGCAGTTTTTCGCGCATGCTGAAGCAGATACAGGAGGGTCGCGCCGACATCCTGGTCGGCACCCAGATCCTGGCCAAGGGGCACGACTTCCCGAACCTGACCCTGGTCGCGGTCCTGAACGCCGACAGCGCGTTGTATTCCGCCGACTACCGCGCGCCCGAGCGCCTGTTCGCGCAACTCATGCAGGTTGCAGGCCGCGCCGGCCGCGCCGGCCTGGCCGGCGAGGTCCTGATCCAGACGCAGTATCCGCGACACCCGTTGTACCTGGCGCTGGCGCGGCACGATTACAGCGGTTTCGCGCGCACGCTTCTCGCCGAGCGCGAGCAGGCCGGTTTTCCGCCTTATGTGTTTGAGGCCGTGTTGCGCGCCGACGCCGGGGAATTGAAAACCGCGCTCAAGTTCCTGCGCGAGGCAACGGCCCTGGCGGGCCCGCCCCCGCCCGGCGTCACGCTTTACGATCCGGTGCCGATGAGCGTGACCCGGCTGGCCGAGCGCGAGCGCGCGCACCTGCTCGTCCAGTCTGTATCGCGCAATGCGCTGCAGGCGTACCTCGCCGCCTGGAGTGCGAAGCTGTATGCCCTGCCGCAGCGCGCGGTGCGCTGGCATCTGGATGTCGATCCGATCGAGTTCTGATGTCAGAGAAAGTCCTGATCGCGTCACGGACGCGAGCAGAACTTCCCAAGCTATAATGCGCATCTCTTTTCGCCACAACCTCCTCTGCCTTGTCCGCCGCAATCAAGTCTCATCTGGTCGATCTGCTGACGCAGGCGCTGGCGCGCGTGGCGCCGCAGTATCCGGCGTCCATCATCGCGCTCGAGCGCCCGAAGCAGGCCGCGCACGGCGACTGGGCCTGCAACGTTGCCATGCAGCTCGCGCGCGAGCTCAAGCGCAATCCGCGTGAGCTGGCGCAGGAACTGATCGCCGGCCTGCCCGCCTCGTCCTGGCTGGACCAGGCGGAACTTGCCGGTCCAGGCTTCATCAATCTGCGCCTGAAACCGGCGGCCAAGCTGGATGCGCTAAGCACGGTGCATACGGCCGGCGCGCGCTACGGTCGCGCCGACGCCGGTCGTGGCCGACCCATCCTGGTCGAATTCGTTTCCGCCAATCCCACCGGCCCGCTGCACGTGGGCCACGGCCGCCAGGCCGCGCTGGGCGACGCGATCTCGGCCCTGCTTGAAGCACAAGGCTGGAAAGTGACGCGCGAGTTCTATTACAACGATGCCGGCGTGCAGATCGACAATCTGGCGCTATCGGTGCAGGCGCGCGCACGCGAACAACGCGGCGAGGCGGTGACCTTCCCTGAAGCCGGCTACCACGGCGACTACATACGCGAAATCGCCGCCGACTATATTGCCCAGGGCGCAGATCCCGGCGATCTCGCGGCGGTGCGCAGATTCGCCGTCGCCGCGCTGCGCCGCGAACAGGACGACGATCTCAAGGTGTTCGGCGTCAAATTCGACAACTATTATCTCGAATCGTCGCTCTACACCGAAGGCAAGGTCGACGCGACGGTGCGCGCACTTGCCGCCTCGGGCAAGACCTACGCACAGGATGGCGCGCTGTGGCTCAGGACCACCGATTACGGCGACGACAAGGACCGGGTGATGAGGAAGACAGACGGCAGCCACACCTATTTCGTGCCCGACGTCGCCTACCACCTCACCAAGTGGCAGCGCGGTTTCGCGCACGCGGTCAACGTGCAAGGCTCGGACCATCACGGAACAATGGCGCGGGTGCGTGCCGGACTGCAGGCGCTCGCTTCGGTGGCGGGTGCCGCCATTCCACGGGACTACCCGCACTACGTGCTGCACAAGATGGTGACGGTAATGAAAGGGGGCGAGGAGGTAAAGCTGTCCAAGCGCGCCGGCAGCTATGTCACGGTGCGCGATCTGATCGACGAGGTGGGGCGCGATGCGGTGCGTTTCTTCCTGGTTTCGCGCAAGGCCGACACCGAGTTCGTGTTCGACATCGACCTCGCGAAATCGCAGACCGAGGACAATCCGGTCTATTACGTGCAGTACGCGCATGCACGCATCTGCTCGGTGCTGGCGCAGTGGGGCGGAAACCCGCAGGCGCTCCACGCCGCCGCATTCGCGCCGCTCAACCTCCCGCGCGAGCTCGCCCTGGCGCAGCGTCTGGGAGAATTTCCGGAAATCGTGGCTGAGGCCGGGCGCGAATTCGCGCCGCACATGGTCGCCTTCTATCTGCGCGAACTGGCAGGAGAGTTCCACAGCTACTATAATGCCGAGCGCATACTCGTCGCCGACGAAGAACTCAAGCTCGCGCGGCTTGCCCTGATTCTCGCCGTGCGCCAGGTGCTGCATAACGGTCTTGCGCTGCTGGGCGTGAGCGCTCCTGAAAAAATGTAAATGGCCAAAGATTACAAACCGAGAACGGTAGCGAAGAAGAAAAACGGCGGCGGCACACTGCTCGGGGTTTTCATCGGTCTCATCCTCGGCCTGGGCATCGCCGTCGGCATCGCGTGGTATATGAACAAAACCCCGATCCCGTTCCTCAACAAGGCGAAGCCGCCGGAGAAAGCCGCGGTGGAGCCGGGCAAGGCGCTGGCCAAGCCGGATGAAAAAACCACGCAGCAGGTGGAGAAACCGCGCTTCGAGTTCTACAAGATCCTGCCCGGCGCCGAGGAACCGGTGACCGAGCAGCAGATCAAGCAAGCGGCCAAGCCCGGCGCACCCGCCGAGAATTTCCTGCTGCAGGTCGGCTCGTTTCAGAATCCCGCCGACGCCGACAACCTGAAAGCCCGGCTTGCCTTGCTTGGGGTGGAGGCGGGCGTGGAACCGATCAATCTTGCCGAAAAAGGCACCTGGTACCGGGTGCGCGTCGGGCCGTACAGCAAGGTGGACGAAATAAATCGCCTGCGCCAGACTTTGGCGCAGAACGGAATCGAGGCGTCGCTGGTCAAAGTCAAGGACTCCGCCCCTCAGTAGGCGCGGGCCACTTTCGGGAGGTTCAAATGTTGAAGCAGTTGATCGCTGGACTTATCGTGTTTTTCGCCGCGGGTTTGGCATACGCCCAGCCCAAGGCGGGCGTCGAGTATCGGGAACTTTCCGCCGCACAAGCTACCGATGCCGCAGGCAAAATAGAAGTCATCGAGTTCTTCTGGTACGGCTGTCCGCACTGCTTCAACTTTGAGCCCGCAATCGAACCCTGGGTGAAGAAACTGCCCAAAGACGTGCAATTCCGCCGCATTCCGGCCATTTTCAACGCGGAGTGGGAGCAGGGCGCGCGCGCCTACTACACGCTCGAGGCCATCGGCGAGGGCGAGCGCCTGCACAAACCGCTGTTCGACGCCGTCCACAAAGACACCCGGCTCAAGGTCGCGAACGAAGCGGCACTGACCGAATGGCTGGGCAAGCAAGGTGTGGACACGAAAAAATTCGCTGCGGCCTACCGCTCCTTCAGTGTCGAAGGCAAAGTCAGGCGTGCCAAGCAACTCACCCAGGCGTACAAGATCGACGGGGTACCTACCATGGCGGTGAACGGCAAGTACGTCGTCGTCACCGATAACATCAAGTCGTTCGAGCAGATGCTCGCCGTCGCCGATCATCTGGTCGATCAATCGCGCAAGAAGGGCGGCAAGGACGCGCCGAAGAAATAGCGGTCCGTGTGGACACCGCGCCGCCCGGAGTCACAGGCTATTTTTCAGAGAGCAGGGCGATCAGGGCGGGTCGTCCCGGCTCGTCCAGCATCGCCTGCAATTGCCGCGTTTGCACCATTCCAGTCGGGCACATGCGCTTTGGCAAGCTTTGCCGGATGGGCATACTATTCGGATTCCAGCCAGGCTCAGGAAAAGCACGATGATCGTATTCAGGAAGACCTTTGCAATGCTCGCGGCAGTGTTGCTCGCGCTTGCAGCGGCTGGCGTCCAGGCGCAGGCCGTGCCGCAGCTCAACCGCGATTACCTCCGGCTCGACCCGCCGCGCCCGGTGGCGAGCGGCAACAGGATCGAGGTCATCGAGTTCTTTTACTACGGCTGTCCGGTCTGCTACGAACTCGAGCCGACCCTCGCGCGCTGGGCGTTCAACGGACCGGCTTCGGTCGCGCTGCGGCGCGTACCCGCGCTGGCCACCGACAACTGGGACAATTTCGCCAAGCTGTTCTACGCGCTGGAGGCCACGGGCCACCTGGCGCGCCTGCACTGGCCGGTCTACGACAACTTCCACTTCGACGGCATCAAGTTGAATGAAGAGGCGGCGATGGTCAGCTGGGTGGCAAAGAACGGAGTCGACAAGGAAAAGTTCATGAGCGCCTATAACTCGCCGGAAATCCGGGCGAAGCTGGCGATGGCGCGTGAAATGACCCGGAACTACGAAATCAAGGGCATACCCAGCATAGTGATCGACGGCAAGTTCGTGACTTCGGCGCGCATGGCCGGCGGCACGCGCGAGCTGATGCAACTGGTCGACCGGCTGGTCGAGCTGGCACGCACGGAACGCGCGAAATAGCGACGCCGCTGCCGCCGAAGGTTTTCATCACCGGCGCCTCCAGCGGAATCGGCGCCGCTCTGGCGCAGCATTACGCCGCCCTGGGCGCGACGCTGGGTCTTGCCGCGCGGCGCGCAGCGCAGATGCAGACGTTCGCCGCTTCCCTGTCCGTGCCGGTTTCCATCTATCCTCTCGATGTGACCGACAGCGCGGCGCTCAGCGCAGCCGCGCAGGATTTCATCCGGCGTCACGGCGTACCCGATATCGTAATCGCCAATGCCGGCATCGGTGTCGGTACCCGGGCCGATCTGGCCGCCGACATCGCCGTGCTGGCGCGCATCATGCACACCAACGTGGTCGGCCTGGCCGCGACGCTGCAACCGTTCGTCGCGCCGATGCGCGAGCGCGGCAGCGGCGTGCTGGTCGGCATCGCCAGCGTCGCCGGCTTTCGCGGTTTGGCCGGCGCCGGCGCCTATTGCGCCTCGAAGTCCGCAGCGATTACCTGGCTGGAAGCCCTGCGCCTGGAACTGCACCGCAGCGGCGTGAACGTGGTCACCATCTGTCCCGGATACATCGCCACGCCGCTTACCGCGGTCAACCGCCACCCGATGCCGTTCCTGCTCGACGCGCCGGAGGCGGCGCGGCGCATTGCCCGTGCCATCGGGGCGAAAAAACGCCTCGCCATCATTCCCTGGCAGATGCGCCTGGTGTTCCTTCTTCTGCGGCGCATGCCGAACTGGCTGTATGACCGCATGTTCGCGCGCGCGCCGCGCAAGCCGCGCGATCCGCGCGCCTAGGCCAGTAGTGTGGAGCGCAACTGCTATTTTTGGCGCTTGGGCTTTGCTTTCTCTTCGCCCAGACGCAGGCTGACATAAGCGCCCGGCGCGTCCTCGATCACCTTTAGCTTGCCATCCCCGGGCACGCGTGCCGCGACCTTGACGCCGCCGTTGTTCTGATCCATCCAGGCCTGCCAGTCGGCCCACCACGAGCCTTCATGGCGCACCGCAGTTCCCAGCCACGCATCCGCGTCCTCGGGAAACTCCGGGTTGGTCCAGTAACAGTACTTGTTCGCCGCCGGCGGATTTACGATGCCGGCGATGTGACCGGAGCCGCCGAGCACGAAACGCACCGGGCCTGCGAGGACGCGCGCACCTTTGTAGACCGACTTCCACGGCGCGATATGGTCTTCGGCGGTGGAAATGAAATACGCCGGGATTTTGATCTTGCTGATATCGACCGGCACGGCGTCCAGGGTGATTCCGCCTGGATCCTTCAACTTGTTGCCAAGGTACATGTTGCGCAGGTAGAAGCTGTGCATTTTCGCCGGCATGCGCGTCGAATCCGAGTTCCAGTAGAGCAGGTCGAACGGGAACGGGTCCTTGCCCATGAGGTAATTGTTCACCACGAACGACCAGATCAGGTCGTTCGAGCGCAGCATGTTGAAGGTGCCCGCCATCTCCGAGCCTTCGAGGTAGCCGCGCTCGTTCATGCGCCGTTCCAGGTTCTCCACCTGCTTCTCGTCGATGAATACACCCAGTTCGCCGGGAATGGAGAAATCGAGCAGCGAGACGAAGAAAGTCGCGCTGGCGGCGCGCTTGTCCTTCTTCGCCGCCATCACCCCGAGCGCCGCGCCGAGCAAGGTCCCGCCGAGGCAGTAACCGATCACATTCACCTGTGTCTCACCGGTGGCCTTCTCGATCGCATCGAGAGCGTCATTCGGACCCCGGTGCAGGTAGTCTTCGAAGGTCTTGCCCGCATATTCCTTGCCCGGGTTAACCCAGGAAATCACGAAAACGGTGTGCCCCTGGTCCACCGCCCATTTGATGAAGGAATTCGACTCGCGCAGGTCGAGGATGTAATACTTGTTGATCCAGGGCGGAATGATCAGCAGCGGCCGCTGGAACACCTTCGGCGTGCTCGGCTGGTACTGGATCAGCTGCATCAACTCGTTCTGGTACACCACCTTGCCTGGCGTGGTGGCGATGTTCTTGCCCATCTTGAACGCCTTGGCATCTGTCATGCTGATCTGCAGTTGTCCGTCGCCGCGCTCGATGTCGCCGAGCAGGTTGTTCAGGCCGCGCAACAGGTTCTGTCCGCCCGAGGCCATCGTTTCGCGCACCACCTCCGGATTGGTCAACGCGAAATTCGACGGCGACAGCGCGTCTATGTACTGGCGCGTGAAAAAATCCACCTTCTTGCGCGCGTCGGCGGGCAGGTGTTCGACGTTCGACACGGCCTGGTGGATGTGGCGCGCGGCGATCAGGTACGATTGCTTGACGTAATCGAACAGAAAATGGTTTTCCCAGTCTTCGTGGCGAAAACGGTTGTCGCCCTTGCGCGGCACGGCGACCGGCTCGGCTTTCTGCCCCAGCATCTGCATCCAGCTCGATTGCCACAGGCGCGTGTAGTCCCAGAACATGTTCATTTGCGCCTCGGCGAGGTGCTGCGGCTTGGCGAACATCAGCGCCGACAGGTCCATGAACGCCTTGGCGATGCCGAACTCGTCGGCGACGGCCGAGTTCTGCGTTTCGGTCCGGCGCTTGAGAAAGTCCGCCATGATGCGGCTGGAGCGCTCGGCCACCTCGGCGAATATCCGGGCCGAATCGGCGCCTGCGGCGGCAGGTTTCGCTTGCTGCTTGCTCATGCTGCAACTCCTTTGATAATTCCGTCGGGCGCACTTGCGTTAGAATGCAGCTAGGCTAAGTCTTGGCAAGCTCCACAAGAGCGATTTTCGCAAATATTTCCGATTCCCGCCATGTTATGTTGCTGCGCAATATGAGCTCCGCACCCCGTCAACACGAAGAGACTTATAGCATCAGCGACTTGGCGCGCGAATTCGATGTCACGCCGCGCGCAATCCGCTTCTACGAAGACCAGGGACTGCTCGCGCCGCAGCGCTCGGGCAGCCGGCGAATTTACGGAAAACGCGACTATGTGCGGCTGAAGCTGACCCTGCGGGGCAAGCGCCTCGGTCTTTCCCTGTCCGAGGTCGGCGCGATGTTCGATCTATACGATTCGGCCAGCGACGAGAAACCGCAACTGGCGAAATTCCTCGCCGCGCTCGCCGAGCGGCGCGAGCAGCTCGAACGACAACGCGCCGACATAGAGGAAATGCTGGGAGAGATCGCGGTATTCGAAGCGCAGAGCCGCAGGATCCTTGCCGGCGACCGCAAACCGCGGTCCAAGCGCATCTCATGAGACTGGACGGGTAAAACGATGATCGACTTTCCTTCCCTGCCTTTCGATCTCGGCGAAGACATCGACATGCTGCGCGACACAGTGCGCGATTTCGCCGTTGCCGAAATCGCGCCGCGCGCCGACGAAATCGACCGCGCCAACGAATTTCCCGCCGACCTGTGGCGCAAGCTCGGCTCCCTCGGACTGCTCGGCATCACCGTGGGCGAAGAGTTCGGCGGCACCAGCATGGGCTATCTCGCGCACATCGTCGCCATGGAGGAAATCAGCCGCGCGTCGGCGGCCGTCGGCCTGTCCTATGGCGCCCATTCCAATCTGTGCGTGAACCAGATCAACCGCAACGGCACGCCGGAGCAGCAGCGGAAATACCTGCCCGGGCTGCTGACCGGCGAGTACGTCGGCGCTTTGGCGATGTCCGAACCCGGCGCCGGTTCCGACGTGGTCGGCATGCGTCTCAAGGCCGAATTCAAGGGCGGGAAGTTCATCCTCAACGGCAACAAGATGTGGATCACCAACGGGCCGGACGCCGACGTGCTGGTGGTTTACGCCAAGACCGACGCCAGTGCCGGGCCGCGCGGCATCACTGCCTTTATCATCGAAAAGGGTTTTCCCGGTTTCTCCACCGCGCAGAAACTGGACAAGCTGGGGATGCGCGGCTCCAACACCTGCGAGCTGGTGTTCCGCGACTGCGAAGTGCCGGAGGACAATATTGTCGGCGGCATGGGCCGCGGCGTGAACGTGCTTATGAGCGGCCTCGACTACGAGCGTGCCGTGCTCGCCGGCGGGCCGCTGGGGATCATGGCCGCGTGCATGGACGTGGTCATCCCCTATGTGCACGAACGCAAGCAGTTTGGCCAGCCGATCGGCGAATTCCAGCTGATGCAGGGCAAGCTCGCCGACATGTACACCACCATGAACGCCTGCCGCGCCTACGTCTACGCCGTGGGCAAAGCGCTGGATCGAGGCAAACTCAAGGGGACCGGCGCACGCAAGGATGCCGCCGGCGCCATTCTTTACGCCGCCGAGAAAGCCACCTGGATGGCGGGCGAGGCGATCCAAGCCCTGGGCGGCATGGGCTATATCAACGAGACGCCGACCGGACGCCTGTGGCGCGACGCGAAACTATACGAGATCGGCGCCGGCACCTCGGAAATCCGCAGGATGCTCATAGGCCGGGAGTTGTTCAGTGAAACCAGATGATGCCGTCTGCCGTGGCAGGGCTAAGTCCAGCTGCGGCGGCGGTGGTGAAAACCGTGTTTGAACTTTGAAAGGAACCGCCATGAACGATCCAGTCGTCATTGTCTCCGCCGCACGCACGCCCATGGGCGCGTTCCAGGGCGAACTGAAGCTATTCACCGCCGCCGAGCTGGGCGCCGCCGCCATCCGCGCCGCGGTGGAGCGCGCCAAAATAAAACCCGAGCAGGTGGACGAAGTCATCATGGGCTGCGTGCTGCCCGCGGGCCAGGGCCAGGCGCCCGCGCGCCAGGCTTCGCTGGCCGCGGGCCTGCCGCTCGCCACCGGCTGCACTACCATCAACAAGATGTGCGGCTCCGGCATGAAGGCGGCGATGCTGGCGCACGACCTGATCGTCGCCGGGACCAACGACATCATGGTCGCGGGCGGCATGGAGTCGATGACCAACGCCCCCTATCTGCTCGCGAAAGCGCGCGGCGGCTACCGCCTGGGTCACGGCCAACTGCTCGACCACATGTTCTACGACGGCCTGGAAGACGCCTACGAAAGAGGGCGGCTGATGGGCAGCTTCGCCGAGGATTGCGCCGCCAAGTACAGTTTTACCCGCGCCGAGCAGGACAAGTTTGCGGTCGCCTCGCTCGAGCGCGCTCAAGGCGCGAACAAGAACGGCTGGTTCGCCTGGGAGATCACGCCCATGGCGATCAAGGCAGGCAAGGACGAGCGTTTCATGGAGATGGACGAATCGCCGTTCAAAGCCAATTTCGACAAGATCCCCGCGCTCAAGCCGGCATTCAAGAAAGACGGCACCATCACCGCGGCCAATTCGAGCTCGATATCGGACGGCGGCGCGGCGCTGGTGATGATGCGCCGTTCGCTGGCGGAGAAGCTCGGGCTCGCGCCCCTGGCCATCGTCGCCGGTCACAGCACCCATGCGCAGGAGCCCGGCTGGTTCACCACCGCCCCGGTCGGTGCCATCAAGAAGCTCTACGACAAGACCGGCTGGAACACGGGCATGGTGGATCTATTTGAGATCAATGAAGCCTTCGCCGTCGTCACCATGGCGGCGATGAAGGAGCACGGCCTGGCGCACGAAAAGGTCAACATCCACGGCGGCGCCTGCGCCCTGGGTCATCCGATCGGCGCCTCCGGCGCGCGCATCCTGGTGACGCTGATCGGCGCCTTGCGCAAGACCAAAGGCAAACGCGGCATCGCCAGCCTGTGCATCGGCGGCGGCGAGGCGACCGCGATGGCGATCGAGCTCATTTAGAACTATTGGAACCGGCTGATCACACGAGGGCGTTGCCATGATCCTGTCCCAGGAACATCAAATGCTGCGCGACGCCGTGCGCCAATATGCGCGCGAACAGCTCGCCCCGAACGCCGCTTCTTGGGACCGCGACGCCGTCTTCCCCAAGGAGGCGTTGAAGGGCCTGGCCGCGATGGGCCTCTACGGCGTCGCCATCCCCGAGGAGTGGGGCGGAGCCGGCATGGACCATACCGCGCTGGCGCTGGCGCTGGAGGAAATCGCCATTGGCGACGGCGCGACGTCCACCATCGTTCAGGTGAACAATCTCGCCGCAGGTATTCTTCTGGGCTACGGCACGCCGGCGCAAAAAGAGCGCTATCTCAAGCCGCTGGCGCGCGGGGACACGCTCGGCGCATTCGCCCTGACCGAACCGCATACCGGCTCGGACGCCAGCGCTATCCGCACGCGCGCCGAACGCACGGGCGACAGCTATGTGCTCAACGGCGTAAAGCAGTTCATTACTTCGGGCAAATACGCCGACGTCGCCGTCGTGTTCGCGGTGACCAACAAGGACGCCGGAAAAAAAGGTATCAGCGCTTTCGTGGTGCCGACCACGGCGCCCGGCTACGTCGTCGCGCGCGTCGAGGAAAAGACCGGGCAGCACGCTTCGGACACCGCCCAAATCGTGTTCGAGGGGTGCAGGATTCCGGCCGCGAATTTGCTTGGAACCGAAGGCGGGGGCTACCGCATCGCGCTTGCAAACCTCGAATCGGGGCGGATCAATGTCGCTGCGCAGTCGGTCGGAATGGCGCAATCCGCGCTCGACGCAGCGATAAAATACGCACGTGAACGCACCACCTTCGGCAAACCGCTGATCGAGCACCAGGCGGTGAATTTCCGCCTTGCCGACATGGCGACGGGCATAGAAGCCGCGCGGCAGCTCTACCTGCATGCGGCTGCGCTGCGCGACCGCGGGCTGCCCTGCCTGAAGGAGGCATCGATGGCCAAGCTGTTCGCTTCGGAGGCGGCGGAAAAAGTGTGTTCGGATGCGATCCAGATTCACGGCGGCTACGGCTACCTGCGCGATTTCCCGGTGGAGCGCATCTGGCGCGACGTACGCGTCACCCAGATCTACGAAGGCGCGAGCGACATCCAGCGCATGGTGATCGGACGCGCGCTCGCAAGTTGACGATGGAGCGAAGCGCCAATATGGGGGATTAACAAGGGGGCCGTGCCCCCTTGTTCCACGCGGTCGAAAGACGCGAGCGACATCCAGCGCATGGTGATAGGACGCTCGCTCGCCGGCGGCTAAGGCGTAACGCGGATAGGTACCACCACGACAACAGCGCTAACCTTCCCCCAGTCCGGACAACTTGCGCATGCGCGCCAGCGGCGACGCCCATGCGACCACCGGCGCAAGCACGATGGCGCCGACACCCGCAAACAATATGCCCGCGCGCAGACCCGCATGCTCGGCGATCCAGCCGCCGGCAAGCCCGCCAAGCGGCGCCGTGGCCGTGGTGAGACAGATCATGGTCCCGGTCACGCGGCCGAGCAGCCGGTCCTGCGTCAGTCCCTGCCGCAGCGCGAGGTAGTTGATGAAAAACGCCATGGCGGAGAGGTCGAGGAGGAACAAGCCCAGCCCGAACACCAGCGACGCCGCGAGCCAGGGACCCGTCGCGAGGCCGATCGCGGTCCAGGCGACGCCGGTGCCGAGCATACCCGCGAGCATCGTCGGCCCGACGCCGAAGCGCCGGTTGAGCGGCTTCACCGCCCAGGCTGCGGCGAGCGAGCCCACGCCCGCCATCATGAACACCGCGCCGACATGGCCCGGCGAGAAACCGAGCTCGCGGGTTGCGAACAACACGACCACTGCCAAATACGCGTGGCGGAAGATCTGCCACAGGGCGAGCGCCCATGCGAGCGCGCGCAGAATGCGGTTGTGCCAGATCGCGCGCAGCCCTTCCCTGATGTCCTGCCACAGGTGCTCGCCCGCGTGTTTGGGCGCGTCGCTTTGCGCCGGGCCGATGCCGCGCAGCACGAATGCCGAACAGAAGAACGCGATGGCGTCCGCAAGGATCGCGAACGGCGCCGTCAGCCAGTGCACCAGCGCGCCGGCGATGCCCGGCCCGATGAGTTGCGCGGCAGAATCCGACACCGCCATTTTGGCATTGGCCTCGACCAGGTTGCCGCGGCCCACGCGCTCGGTCATGAACACCTGGTAGGCGGGCCAGCCGAGCACGCCGCCGACGCCGACGAGGAACCCGGCGAGGTAGAGCACCGGCATGGTAAGCCAGCCCAGCCACGCACAGATCGGCACCGAGAGCAGTGCGAGGCCGCGCCCGACGTCGGCCCAGATGATGATGGGCAGTTTGCGGAAGCGGTCCACCATGACGCCGGCGAACAAACCGAACAGGGGAAACGGCAGCGCCTCTAGCGCGATCAGCACGCCCATTTCGAACGGCGAAGCGTCTAGGACGAGCGCCGCCGTCAGCGGCAGCGCAAGCGACGTGATCTGGCCGCCGAAATGCGTGATGGTGAGCGAGCCCCACAGCTTGAGAAAGTCGTGGTTGCGCCACAGCCCGGTGCGCCAGCGGGCGGTCACCCCCGGTGCGCTCACTTCAGTACTCGATTCCATGCTCGTCTCTCCATTCACCGCCTTGTGGGCGGATTTCCGTCATTCGTTTCCCCGCCTGTCGGGCGGGCAAACGATTTCAGCCTGCCCTGACGCGCCGGTAGGCGCGGCAAAGGCCGACAAATTTTTCGGAACAGGGAGGAATACTGCTTGTGGCCATCCTTCCCGCCCGAACTTCGGCGGGCGATGGCCCGGCCGAATCAGTTGCTGACGTACCGGTTGCGAATGAGCGCGCCCGGATTGCGCAGCATCGCGACCCGCAACGCGGCACCCGCGACAATAGCTCCGCCAGCGCGCATCGCGCGATTGCGTTTGGCGGTCACGTCGTGGCGTTTCATTGCGTATGCAAACCTCGGTCGTCGATAGTGCGAGGATTATACCGGCCCTGCGCCAAACAGGAAAGCCGGCAATACCCGGCTGTCGTGTGCCTGCTTCCCGCATTTCAGATAAGATCGCTTGCATGCAATCTCGCGCCGCCGCCTCGACCATAACCAGCGCGCCGCGCTGGGCATGGCTGCCGGCTCCGGGCACGGCAAAATATCATCTGCTCCTGCTCGGTCTCGGCATATTCGTGCTCGGGCCGCTGGGTGGAATAGCCGCCGCGTACATGAACTTCTCCCTGGGCTTTTATGTGGGAGGCCAGGTTCTCGCCGGCATTCTCGGTTCGACGGTGACGCTCGGTTACGGCACCGAGGGCAAACACGGCGCCAATTTCATTCAGACCTCGGCCGCCTCGGTCGCGGGGATGGCCGCCATGGGCGTGCTGATCCAGGCGATGGTGTGGATGGGCCTGCCGCAGCCGCCCGCCTGGCAACTGGTGCTGTACATGCTGTGCATCGGCATGTTCGGCGCAGGTGTCGGCATGCTGTATACGCCGATCCTCGTCGATCGCATGCAGCTCACCTATCCATCCGGTCTGGCCGTGGCGAACATCCTGCGCGCCCTCACCGATCCGGTGTTGCTGCGCAAATCGGTCAACACCCTCGGCGGCGGCATCGCGCTCGGCATTGCGGGAGGCGTCGCCGCGGCCAAGTCGGCGCTGGCAGGCGCGATCGAGCTGTCCACCTCGACCTTCGGCGCCGGCATGATTGTCGGCGCGCGTATCGGCATCCCGGCCATCGTCGGCGGTGTCATCGGCTGGCTGCTGATTCCGTATTTCGTCTCCATCGACTGGCTCAAGCCGGGCGAGCCGTTCCGCAAAATCACCTTCCTCATCGCGCTCGGCACCATCCTCGGCGCGGCGATCGTCGATCTGTCCGTCATTTTCCGGCAGGCGTTACGGCGCATCATGAGCGGTCCGGCTGCGCAAGCGAACCTGCCGCAGCCCGATTGGCAACGCACCAACACACTGCGCCTGGTTGTGTGGGTCGCGTGCTGGGGCGTTGGCATCGTGCTCACCGGCCACCTGGTGCTGGGGCAGCCGGTGGCTTATCTCGCCTTCGCCATCGCCCTCTCGTTCATATTCGCGCTGGTCAACGGCATCTCGGTGGGCATCAGCGACAGCAACCCGATTTCGTCCGCGTTCGTGGTCAGCGTGGTATTGATGGCGGCGCTGGGCCTGAAGGACCCCGCCGTCGGCTTGATGGCCGGAACGATATTGCTGATTTCCACCAGCGTGGCCTGCGACATGCAGCAGGACCGCTCGACCGGCTGGCGGCTTGGCACCAATCGCGTCATCCAGTTTCGCTATCAGGTGGCGGGCATTCTGATGGGCGCGCTGCTCGCGGTCGGCTTGTGCAAGCTGTTCATGGCGGCCTATCCGGTGCTGCTGCTCGACCAGACGGTGATGAAAGCCGGGGAACAACCGGCGGAATGGAGCGCGGCGATGACCTACAAGTTCGTCGGCATCCTGCGCAGCCTCACCGACGACAAACCGTTTCAGCGTACCGCGATCTGGATCGGCATAGCGATCGGATTTGCGATTCAACTGCTGCGCGTGTGGCTCAAGTCGAATGCCGCCTACAAGCGCTTTGTCGCCAGCGGGCGCACCGGATACGCGAGCGACTTCATCCTCGACGCGGTGCTCCTGCCGTCGCCCTACGCCCTCTCGTTCGGCGGCTTCGTCAACCTGAATACCTCGCTCTGGTTCGGGGCCGGCGGCATTTTTTCCAGCGCGTTCGAGACCATCGCCGGACGCAAGTCCGCAGGGGACAAAAAGGACTTGCCGCAGGACATGAGCGCGACATCGCTGTTCGGCGGCGGCCTGATCGCGGGCGATGCGCTCGCCGCGCTGGGCATCGGCATAGCCGGTTTGCTGGCGACGGTCGCGGGATAGGCTGCGCAGCGCTCAGAGCACGATTGCACTGACCACGGCGAAATAGACCACGAGGCTCAAGACGTCCTGGATGATGGTGGCGAGCGGGCCGCTGCCGTAAGCCGGGTCGGTACCGAACTGGTGCAACAGCCATGGCAGCAGCAAGCCGATGGTCGTGGCCACCCCGCCGGCGAAGAACAGTGCGCTGGAAACCGCGAGCGCCAGCCTGAAATCCCCGAACACCATCCAGACCAGCGGCAGCGTGATCAGGCCGAGCGTCAGGCCGATGAGCAAGCCGGTGCGCATTTCCCCGCCGAGCAGGCCCGCGGGAGGCGAATGCGAGAGCGACAGCCAGCGTACGGTGATGGCTTCGGTCTGAGTGCCGATGGCGTCCGCCAGATACACCAGTCCCGGCACGAAAAACGCTATCGACATCTTCGACTGGAGCGCCGCCTCGAAACTCGCCATCACCCAGGTGGCGATCATGCTGCCAACCAGGCCGATGACCAGCCAGGGCAGGCGATGCCGGAGGCGCCGCAACGGCGACGACTCGATCGATTCGCGTGCCCGCGCGTCTTCCTGGCCGATGCCGGCGAGGCGGTGCAGATCCTCGACGTGTTCGCGCCGCAGGATGTGTATCAGGGCCGCCGGCGGAACGATTCCGAGCAGATGGCCTTTGTAGTCGACCACCGGCACGGCGCTGACGGCGTGGTGCAGCGCCATCGACGCCACACGCTCCTGGTCGGCGTCGGCATGGACTGCGATCCGCTCCTTGCGCATGGCGGCGCCGACTGTGACGTCGTCGGCTAGCGCGACAAAATCGGTAATTGGCAGGAAACCGAGCAGCATGTCCTGCTCGTCGGTGACGCAGATCAACGCGACTGAATCGTAGGGCCGCGCAGCGAGCCTCCGGCGAACCACTTCAACCGGCTCGTCCGACAGCGCGCGCGGCACCGCCGCAACCAGGTAGTGCGCTGCAGTCTCTCCATGGCGGCCGGCGTCTCGTTCACGTTCGCGTCCGCGCATATTTCCAGCCTAATTTGGGATGAACCAGGCGAAGACGACTGACGACTTCATCGTCCAACGGCTATTTCGCGTAGCTGAAGAATCCCCGGCCGGCCTTGCGGCCGAGGTACCCGGCTTCGACCATTTCAACGAGCAGCGGCGCGGGCCGGTATTTGGGATCCTTGAAGCCCTCGAACAGCACGTTCATCACCGCAAGCTCGACGTCCAGTCCGATGAGATCGCATAGCGCGAGCGGCCCGATCGGCTGGTTGGTACCCAGTTTCATGGCGCTGTCGATCTCCTCGGCGCTCGCGAGTCCCTCGGCCAGCACAAAGATCGCCTCGTTGATCATCGGGCAGAGCAGGCGATTCACGACGAATCCCGGGCTGTTGCGCACTTTGACCGGCGTCTTGCCGATTTTCCTCGCCACCGCCTCCACTGCCGCGTATGTCGCGTCTGAGGTCTGCAGGCCGCGGATCAGCTCCACCAGTTGCATCACGGGAACCGGATTGAAGAAATGCATGCCGATCACCCGGTCTGCGAGCCTGGTTGCGGCGGCGAGCCGCGTAATCGAAATCGAGGACGTATTGGTCGCCAGGATCGCCGTGTCGCCGGCGAGTTCCGCCAGCTGCGCGAAGATCTTCAACTTGAGGTCCAGATTCTCGGTTGCGGCCTCGATCAGGAGATCGCTGCCGCGCACGGCGCCTACGTCAGTCGAAGTCCCGATGTGGCCCAGCGCCGCCGCCTTGGCGTCGGCCGTCATTTTTTCTTTTTTCACCAGACGTTCCAGGCTGCCATCGACCGTCTTCACGCCGCGCTGCACAGCCGCCTCGGAAATGTCCGTCATCATTACGTCATAGCCGCAGACGGCAAAGGCCTGCGCAATGCCGTTGCCCATGGTGCCCGCGCCTATGATTCCGATCTTCTTGATATCCATATGTCCCTCGAAGCGTTCAGGTTGAAGACGTACTGCATGCCTGACGCAAATTATCCCCGTTGGCAAGCCGCGGGACTTGTCAAAAGTCAAGGAACCCGGCTATCGTCGTCGTCGACGAGACGTTCCGGGGCGCCGACCGCCTGGAACAGATCGGGAAGTGGCCCGCCAGCGGCGGTCGGAAGTACTGGGATCGGTTGCGGAAAAGTCATGCTATAGTTATTTTGCCTGCGATTTCGAGTCCACAATCGAAACGGCAACCCACCAAAGGAGGATCACGCATGAAGCTCAGCATTCTCGGAACAATGTTTTTTGCGACCGCGCTCGGTGCGGCGCCGGCACTGGCGCAGTCGAAGGCGCCCGGTGTAACCGACACCGAGGTGACCATCGGCATAACGACCCCCTTGTCCGGGCCCGCGGCGGCCTGGTCGGCGACGGCTCTGGGGGCGGAGGCGTGGGCCAAGCACGTCAACGAACAGGGCGGCGTGCACGGCCGCAAAATCAAGGTGGTGATGAAGGACGACGGCTATAACCCGGGCCGCGCCCTGGCCAACGTCAACGAAATGAAAGAGTCGGTGTTTGCGCTGGTCGGTCTGCTCGGGACCGCGGTGCTCAACGCGAACAAGGACAATGTCGCTGACGCCAAGCTGCCTACCATCTGGCCCTACGGCAACCCGCAGGTGTTCGCCAAGCAGCCAAGAGAAAAGCTGCGCACCGTGTTCATGGTCTACCCCGACTACGGCGATGAAGGCGAGTTTCTGGTGCAGCAAGCCGCCAAGCTCGTCGGCGCGAAGAAGGTGGCGATCTTCTACCAGAACGACGACTACGGCAAGGGCGGGCTCGACGGCGTAAGACGCGGCGTCGGCAAGTTGTCCGGCTCGGTGGCGCTGGCGGGGGAAGTATCCTATGAGGTCGCCGACCGCGAACTGAGCACGCATGCGCTGAAGATCAGGGAGTCCGGCGCCGATGCCGTGATCCTCTACTCCACCGCGACCCATTGCGCCGGTCTGATCAAGGAAATGGCCAAAGTCGGCTACCGGCCGAAGATTTTCGCCTCGTTCCCCCTCGGCGACCGGCATGTCATGTTCCGGCTGCTGGGCGATCTCTGGGAAGGCGCCTATTACAACGTGACTGGGGCCGTCCCAGGGGAAGCGGACGCGGACCGGATAGTCGACATCGTGCTCAAGCAGGAGCCGAAACTGAAAGGGCGCGAGAGCCTTGCCCTGTCCGGCGTAGTGGCCATGATGGCCACGGTCGAGGGCATGCAACGCGCCGGCAAGAACCTGACCCGCGACGGCTTCATCGATGCCCTGGACAGCTTCAAGGGCTGGACCCCGGAAAAACTCACGGCGCCGATCACCTGGGGCCCGAGCCGCCACCACGGCTTGAACCCGATCCGCATGATGCAGGCGGGCAAGGCGGCCGACACCTCCTTCAAGGTGATCAGCGACTACCAGCCGTTCCCGTCCCACTTCTGAACGCGGACCGAAGCGCTGACGAGCGTGCTCGTGGGAGCGCCGTTGCCGGACTCGCGCATTCGTTTGCAGCGAGTCGGGACTCCCGTCCTCGGGTTGCGGCTCTGAGGATGGGGGTTTTGCTCGAGGTCAAAGAGCTTGCGCTCCACTTCGGCGGCATCACGGCGCTGGAGGAAGTGGGGCTGGTGATCGCAGAGGGGGAGACCCTGGCCGTCATCGGGCCCAACGGATCCGGCAAGACTTCCCTGTTCAACTGCATTACCGGCATTTACCGGCCGACCTCGGGCAGCATCTCCTTCCGGGGAGAGAGCCTGATGGGACGCTCCCCGGATGCCATTACGCACCTCGGCGTCGCGCGGACGTTCCAGAACCTGCGCCTGTTCCACAACATGAGCGTGCTCGACAACCTCATGGTGGGGCGGCATCTGCACTTCAGGAAGAACTTCATCCACGCCGCGCTGCGTCTGCGGGGAGAAGAAATCCGCCACCGGCGGCGCTGCGAGGAAATCATCGAGTTTCTCAATCTCGAGCCGGTGCGCAAGAGCCGGGTGGCCGACTGCCCCTATGGCGTGCAAAAACGCGTCGAGCTCGGGCGTGCGCTCGCCACCGAGCCAAAGCTGCTGCTGCTCGACGAACCGGTGTCCGGGCTGACGCAGGAGGAGAAGGAGGAATTCGGCTACTGGATCCACGAGATCCGCGGCCGCTTCGGCATCACCATCCTGCTGGTGGAGCACGATCTGCGCATGGCCTCGCGGCTGGCCGACCGCATGGTGGCGCTGGACCACGGCGTCAAGATCGCCGAGGGAACGCCGGCGGCAGTGCAGCGCCACCCCGAAGTCATCAAGGCGTATCTGGGCGAATGAGCGCGCTGCTCACAGTCTCCAGCATCGAGACGCTCTACTTCGACCGGATCTACGCCCTGTTCGGCGTGTCCCTCGAAGTCCGGGAAGGGGAGATTTTCACCGTTCTCGGCCCCAACGGGGCGGGCAAGACGACGATGCTCAAGACCGTCGCCGGCCTGCTCAAGGATCAGCCGAAAAAAGGCGAGATCCATTTCGCCGGCCAGCGCATCGACGGCTGGCAGCCGGAGGCGATTGCGCGTTTGGGCATCGTCTATGTACCGGAGGACCGCGGACTGTTCAAGGAGCTGACGGTCGAAGAGAATCTCGAATTGGGGTTGTGGGGACGACACGACGCGGACGTCGCCAAGGACTTGGCCTTCGTCCACACCATGTTCCCGATTCTCAAGGAGCGGGCGCGCCAGCAGGCGGAGACGCTTTCGGGCGGCGAGCAGCAGATGCTGGCGCTGGGGCGGGCGATGCTGCGCCGGCCGCGCTTGCTCATGCTCGACGAACCATCGCTCGGGCTGGCGCCGCGCATCGCCAAAAGCGTGTACGAGGCTCTCGCGGCCATCAGCCGGACCGGGACCACCATTCTGCTGGTCGAGCAGAACGCGCGGCTGGCCCTCGGCGTGGCGCAGCGCGGCGCCATTTTCGAGGCCGGGCGCGTGGTGCTCGAGGGGACGGCGCACGAGCTCGGCGAGAACGCCGACGTGCGCGAGGTCTATCTCGGCGTCGGCACGACCGAGGACTCCTCCAAGGAGTGGCGGCTCTATCGCAAGAAAAGGAGATGGTGATGACCGACGCGCACGCGACGACTCTGCCGGCGCTGTTCGCCGAGCGCGTGGCGGAACGCGGCGACGGGCTCGCGCTGCGTTTCAAGGCCTACGGCATCTGGCACCGCGTGAGCTGGCGACAGTATGGCGCGGAGGTCGACCGGGTGGCCGCGGCCCTGCTCGCGTTCGGCCTTGAATCCCAGGAGAACGTCGCGGTGCTGGGTGAGAACCGGCCGGAGTGGCTGTATTGCCATCTCGGCATCCAGGCCGCGCGCGGCGTCACCTGCGGTATCTATCCCACCTCCGCCCCCGAACAGATCAAGTACCTGCTCAACCACTCGGAAGCGCGGCTGATCTTCCTCGAGAACGAGGAGCAACTCGACAAGGTACTGGCGGTCCTGGGCGAGACCCGGATCGAACGCGTCGTGGTGTGGGACGCGAAGGGGCTGTGGGGATTCGCCGACCCGCGGGTGATGTTCTTCGAAGACTTCCTCAAACAGGGCGCGGTCTTCGGCGAGACGCATCCTGGCGCGACGGCGGAGCGGCGCGCGAGCGTGGAGCCGCGGGACACGGCGATGATCATCTACACCTCCGGCACCACCGGGCCGCCCAAGGGCGCGATGCTCTCCCACGCCTCGATCCTGTGGACGACGCAGGCCCTGATGGCGGTGAATCCGGGCAGTTCGGACGACGAGGTCGTGTCCTACCTGCCCTTCGCCCACATTTACGAAAACCTGATCTCGGTGTTCCAGGCGGTCCGCGTCGGCTATGTGGTGAATTTCGTCGAGAGCCTGGACACCCTGTTCGATAATCTGCGTGAGGTTTCGCCGACCTACTTCGCCAGCGTGCCGCGCATCTGGGAGAAGCTCGCTTCGATCGTGGAGCTGCGCATGGACGATTCAACCTGGGCGAAGCGCACGCTCTATCGGGCGGCGGTCAAGATCGGTCGCCGCTATGCGCGGGTCAAGTTCTCCCCCGAGGGACCTTCGCCGGGACTGCGCCTCGCGTACCGTCTGGCCTACTGGACGGTGCTCGCCCCGCTCAAGCGCCGCCTGGGGTTCGACCGCACGCGCATCGCCGTGTGCGGCGCGGCGCCCGCCTCGCCGGAATTGTTCGAGTACTATCACGCTCTCGGCGTGCCGCTGATCGAGGGCTACGGACAGACCGAGTCGACGGGAGTGATCTCGATCAACCGGGTAGAGCAGCCGCGCGCGGGCACGGTCGGACAGCCGGTGCCCGGGGTCGAGGTGGCACTGGCCGACGACGGCGAAATCCTGACTCGCGGCGCGCACGTGTTCAAGGGATACTTCAAGGAACCGCAATTGACCGCCGAGACCATCGATAGCGACGGCTGGCTGCACACCGGGGACGTCGGCGCCTGGGACGACGGCTATCTCAGGATCATGGACCGGAAGAAGGACATCATCATCACCGCCGGCGGCAAGAACATCACCCCCGCCTATATCGAGAACAAGCTGAAGTTCAGCCCCTACATCCAGGACGCAGTGGTCGTCGGCGACGGCAGGAAGTATCTGATTGCGCTCATCCTCATCGACGAGGACAACGTAACCAAGTTCGCGCAGGAGCACCGGCTGCCGTTCACCACCTTCCAGGACCTGACGCAGAACGCCGACATCGTCCGGCTGATCGAGGCCGAAGTCGCCAAGGTGAACAAGACGCTGTCGCAGGTGGAGGGGGTCAAGAAAGTGGCGCTGCTGCCGCGCCGGTTCTATGAAGAGGAGGGGGACGTGACACCGACGAAGAAAGTGAAACGCCGCGCCCTCGAGACGCGCTACTTCGATCTGATCAAAAGTCTGTACGCCGCATAATGGACCTGGTCGAATCGTACCGGCAGGATCTCGGTTTCGCGCGCAAGCCGATCACGCGCGCCCTGCTGGCGCTGCTGCTGGCTACTTTGGTGGGGTTCCCATGGGTGGCGCCGGACTACATGGTGTTCATCGCCACGCTGGTGGCACTGACCTCCATCGGGGTCATCGGGCAGAACCTGCTCATCGGCTACACCGGGCAGATCTCCTTCGGCCAGGCGGGCTTCCTCGCCATCGGCGCCTTCAGCTTCGGCCATTTCAGCATCTGGGGGGCACCGTTCCTGCTCGCGCTCGCGGGCGCCGGCCTCATGGCCGCACTGGCCGGTGTAATCATCGGCTTTCCCTCGCTGCGCTTGAAGGGGCCGTATCTGTCGATTGCGACCCTGGGCTTCGGCGTCGCCGTGTACCAGATTTTTGTCAACTCGGAGCTACTCTCCGGCGGGCGCTCCGGTCTCGCCATCGCCAAGTTGAAGCCGATGTTCGGGCTTTCCAGTGTGCGCTACGAGTACTTTGTCTACATGCTGCTGCTCACCGGCTTCACCTGGATCACCTACAATATCGTCTCCTCGTTCGTCGGCCGGGCCTTCGTTGCGATCCGCGACTCGGACATCGCCGCGGAAGTGAACGGCGTGAACCTGACGCGCTACAAGCTGCTGGCGTTCGCCATTTCCTCCTTCTATGCGGGCGTACACGGAGCGCTGTACGCGCAGGTGCTGGGTCACATCGAGCCGCAGATTTTCAACATCCTCGAGTCGATCACGCTGTTCGCCGCCGTGATCGTCGGCGGGGTGGCGTCGATCGAGGGCTCGATCCTCGGCGCGATCTTCGTCATCCTGGTTCCCAAGGTCTTCGCCGATTTTCGCGAGATGGTCCCGGTGGTCTACGGGCTTGGCATCATCCTCGTCCTGATGTTCCAGCCGCTGGGGCTGTACGGCTTGTGGCTGAAGACGCGGCTGTATTTCCAACTCTGGCCGTTCCGCTGAGCGGCTGATCATGGACAAACTGCTGCAGTACACGTTCACCGGCCTTTCGGCGGGCGCCCTCTATGCGCTGGTCGCGCTCGGCATCGTCCTCATCTACCGCTCGACCCGGGTACTCAATTTCGCGCATGGGGACGTGGCCATGCTGTCCACCTTCGCCGCTTTCGCCTTGCTCTCGAATGGCTACGGCTTTACGCTCGCGCTCGCGGGCAGCCTTTTGGTTGGCGCGGCGCTTGGAATCGGTTTCTACTTCTCGGTGCTCGCGCGCGCGCAGCGCGAAGGCGCTAACCTGCTCGGCATGGTGGCGCTGACGCTGGGACTGGCGCTGATCCTCCAGGGCGTTGCCGTCTATGTCTGGGGCGCAGACCCGGTGTCGCTGCCGTTCCCGATCTCCAGCACCAAGACCTACCGCGTCGGCGTCGTCGTCGTGAGCCAACTCGCGCTCGCGACCATGGCCGCGGGAATCGTCGGCAGCCTGCTCCTCTACCTGCTGGTGCAGAAAACCCGGCTCGGTCTGGCGATGCGGGCGACGTCCGAAAACCTCATGGCCGCGCAGACGCTAGGCATCCCGACGCGGATGGTGTTGTCGGTGTCCTGGGGCGTGGCCTCGGCGCTGGGCGTCGTCGCCGGCATTTTCCTCGCGCCCGCGCTTCTCCTCGACCCTTTTTTCATGCTCGATCCCTTTCTCAAGGGATTTGCCGCGGCGGTGCTGGGCGGCTTGAACAGCCTGCCCGGAGCGGTGGTGGGCGCCCTCATCCTGGGCGTGGCCGAGAGCCTCACCGGCGGATACCTGACTATCCAGTACAAGAACACGCTGGCCTTCGTCATCATCATCGTGGTGCTGCTCGTCCGTCCCGAGGGTCTCCTGGGCAAGGAATTCAAGGAGCGCGTGTAGCCTCCGCGGGTTACACCTTTTCCCGCGGCTGTCCCGCCAGCGCTCCCGCCCCGCCCGAGCGCCCCGCTCTCTCCGAGCGCGGCCTCAAGCGCCGGTCGAGCGCGTCGATATAGGAATAGATCACCGGCACGACCACCAGTGTGAGCAGGGTCGAGGTGATCACGCCGCCGATGATCGCGCGGCCCATCGGCGCCTGCTGCTCCGCGCCCTCGCCGAGGCCGATCGCCAGCGGCAGCATGCCGAAGATCATCGCCGCAGTGGTCATCAGGATGGGCCGCAACCGCACCTGCCCGGCGGCGAGCAGCGCCTCGGCCTGGGCGAGGCCATCGCGCTGGCCCCGGTTGGCGAAATCGACCAGCAGGATCGCGTTCTTGGTCACCAGGCCCATCAGGAACACGATCCCGATCATCGAGAATATGTTGAGCGTGGTGCCGGTCACCAGCAGCGCCAGCATCACGCCGACCACCGACAGCGGCAGCGACACCATGATCGCCAGCGGCTGCAAAAAACTGCCGAACTGCGACGCAAGGACGATGTAGATGAAGATCACCGCAAGCGCCAGCGCGCCCAGGATCGCGGTGTTGATTTCCTTCTGTTCCTCGATCTGGCCGCCGATGTGGAAGCGCAGTCCCGCCGGCAGCACATACGCTTTCACCAATTGCTGGACCTCCTCGCCGGCGTCGCCGGAGGGGCGTCCCTGCACGTTGGCCCACAGCGCGATGCGCCGCTGCAGGTCCTGGCGGCGGATGTTCTCCGGACTGAAGGTGCGCGCTATCGTGGCCACCGAGCGCAGCGCAATCACCTCCGGCGCGCCGTCGGGAAGCTGCCGGCCGGTGGCGATGTTCAGTCCGGCGACGTCCTCGATCACCGTGCGGCTGGCGCGCGGCAGTTGCGTGATCACTTCGTAGTTCTGACCGTCCGGCGCAAGCCAGTAGCCGGAGTTCTCGCCGCCGATCAAGGCGCGCAGCGTCGTGCCCAGCTGCGCGTGCGACAGGCCGTACTCGGCCGCAAGCTCGGGTTTCAGGTGCACCGACAGCGCCGGCGTGCCCTCCTTGAACGACACTTCCACGTCCGTTATTCCGCGGATCGCGAGTATCTTCTGCCTGAGGTCGTCGATGACCCGCCGCATGTCGGCATCGTTGTTGCCGAGCAGCGCAACGTAGATCGGCCCGCCCCAGCCCACCCGCAGTTCAACCCCCGGAACGCCTTCCACGCGCTTGCGGATCGCCTGTTCGAGCTTCTTCTGCGACAGCTCGCGCGCGCTGCGCGGCACCAGTTTCAGGTTGATGCGTGCCGTGTTCTTGCCTAGATCGGCGCCGATGCTGGTGTCGATGACCTCGATTTCCTTGAATTCACGCAACGCCGCTTCGACGCGCCGCACCTGCGCGTCGGCGTACTCGAGGCTGGAGCCCACCGGCATGGTGAGCCGCACGCTGGTAAAACTCTCATCGGCCTCCGGCATCATTTCGGTGCCGACCAGGCCGGCGATGGGAATGCTGGCGAGGAAACTGGCGAGCGCAATGGCGAGCGTGGTCTTGCGGTGTGCAAGCGCCGTGCGCAGCAACGCATCGTAGATCCCGTGCACGCGGACAATCGCGCGCTCGAACAGGCGCAGCACCGGGCCCACCAGCCGGATATTGCGCGCGCCTTCGGGCGGATCGCGCCAGACCGCGGACAGCATCGGATCGAGCGTGAAGCTCACGAACAGCGACACCAGCACCGCCGCGGCGACGGTGATGCCGAACGGATAGAAGAACTTGCCGACGATGCCGCCCATGAATGCGATCGGCACGAACACCGCCACGATGGAAAAGGTGGTCGCCAGAACGGCGAGCCCGATTTCCTCGGTGCCCTCGCGCGCCGCCGTGTAGTGATCCTTGCCCATGTGGATGTGGCGCACGATGTTCTCGCGCACCACGATCGCGTCGTCGATCAGCAGGCCGATGCACAGGCTCAATGCCATGAGCGTCATGTAATTGAGCGTAAAGCCGCAGGCGTAGAGCGCGATGAAGGTGGCGATCACCGATATCGGCAGCGTCAGGCCGGTGATGACGGTGCTGCGCCACGAGCCGAGAAACAGGAATACGATCAGCACCGTCAGCAAGCCACCCTCGACGATGGTGAATTTCACGTTGTCCGCGGAGCGCTCGACGAAATCCGAATTCGCGCGCAGCAGGCGCAGCTCGACGCCGGGCGGCAGCTGCTTGCGCAGATTGTCGGCGGCAGCTTTCAGGCTGGCGCCGACCTCGACGATATTCGCGTCCTGCGCCTTGAAGATATTGAAGCTGATCGCCGGGCTGCCGTTGACCCGCGCCAGGCTCTGGCGCTCCTTTTCGGTGTCCACCACCTCGGCGATCTGCGACAGCCGGATCGGGACGCCGTTCTTGCGCGTCACGACGATGCTGCCGAAGTTCTGCGGTGAAGTGATACGGCCGTCGACGCGAACGATCGATTCGCTCATGTTGTTGGATATGGTGCCGACGGGTACGCTGACGTTGGCCGCGCGCAAGGCATTGACCACCTGGTCCACGGAGAGGCCGATGGCGGTCAGCCGCACCGGATCGATGCGCACCTGGATCTGGCGCGTCACCGAACCCCCGACCGCAACGCGCCCGACGCCGCGAACGCGCTCGAAGCCCTTCTGCACCACTTGCTCCCCAAGGGTGGTGAGCTCGCGTGGCGTAAGACCGTTCGCCAGAAGGGCGAAAAAGGCCACCGGCTCGTCGTTCTCGTCACCGCCGCGCTGCACTACCGGGTCCCTGACCTCGCGCGGGAAGCCTCCGCGGATCTGCGCCACCTTGTCGCGCACGTCCTGCATCACCCGGTCCTGGTCGACGTCGAGGCGGAACTCCACCCAGGTGTAGCCCATACCTTCGTAGGAGGCCGACAGCAGGCGCTTGATTCCGGCGACCGTGTTGACCGCGTTCTCGATCGGCTTGGCAACGTCGTTCTCGACCTGCTCAGGGGACGCTCCCGGATACGCAACCTGTATCGAAACCCACGGCGGGCGCACATCGGGCATCGCTTCGACCCGCAGCCGCTGATACGAAAAAGCGCCGAGGACGGTCAGGGCCACCATGACCATGGTGGCGAAGACCGGGTGATTGATGGAAACGCGGGTCATCCACATGGCGTGCCCCTCCGTCGGACTGCGGAACCCTAGTTCGTCCGCGCCGCGGCGTCCGCCGCGGCGCGGTTCGAGACGCTGGCCCCGACGGGTTCGCCGCTCACTCTGGCGGCGAGCCCGTCCTTGAGGTTGTCGAACTTCGACGCAAGCACCCATTCTTCGGGTGCCAGCCCCGCCACGATTTCCACCAACTGGGCCCGCTCGTCGCGCGCCCCGGCGGTGACGCCGCGCTGCGCCAGCTTGCCATCGGCAATCACCCACACGTGTTGCTGGCCTTCGTCGCCGCGCAGCGCCGCCAGCGGCAGCGCCGCGGTCTCGTTTTGCGGCGAGATGGTGAGCACGACGCGCGCAAACATGCCCGTCTTGAGCCGCGCGTCCTCATCGCGGATGGAGACGTACACGTTTATCGTGCGGGTACCCAGTTCGGCGCTCGGGTTGATGCGATCCATGCGCCCGCTGATCTTGCCGCTGCCCGCGCCTTCGACCAGGACTTCGACCGGCATGCCGGTGCGGATGCGGAAGATATCGGCCACCGCCGCCTGCGCCTGCACTTCGAGCCGGGACAGATCCACTAGCGCAATCAAGGGCGCGTCGAATCCGACTTTCTCGCCGGGCTGGACCAGCCGCTTGGCGACAATGCCCGGAATCGGCGAGCGCACGACGGCGTCGTTCAGCATGATTTGCGTCTGATCGAGCTGTGCCTGCGCCACGGCGACCGCGGCGCTCTGGGCATCGTTGGCGCTGTCGGCGCTGTCGAAGGCGTTCTGGGAAATGAAATTCTGCTTCACCAGCTGCGCGTTGGTCTGGCGCGTGCGCTGGGTCATGCGCAACTGCGCGCGCGCCGACTCGAGGGCCGCGGCGCGCTCCGCCAGCTGCGCGCGAATCTGCGCCGTGTCGAACTCGGCAAGGATCTGGCCCGCGGCGACGCGCTCGCCCTCGCGCACCAGCACGCGCTTCACTTCGGCGGCAAGTTTGGCGCGCACGGTCGCCTGCGAAACCGCCTGTACCGTGCCCGGGAGCGTCAGTTGATAGCTTAGGCGGTGCGGCCGCAACCGCACCACGTCCTGCTGCGTGAATTCGAGCGCGGGCCGCTCCTTCTTCTTGGATGCATCGGCTTCGGCCTTGCGCCGGGATGCCGCAAACACGGACGCTCCGACGATTACCGCGAGCCCCAGCACGCCGAGGAGCGTCCACCACTTAGCGCGTATGGTCATGGACCTTGTCCCATCCTAAAACAGGACGCGATTATCCACCCAGGGAGAGGCGCTTGTCGACATCGATGCGACGAACTGCGTTCAGCGCGCGATGAAGCGCAGCCGGGCCGGATAGGCAATGGGCGGACCCCGGCCGGCGAGCCCTCAAGGATTGGCGTCCGAAAGAGAGAAAATGCCGTCGGCTCGCCATGCCGGGCCGCAATTCGTCGGCCAGCAATGCAGTTCATCCCCGAGTCAGGCCGGTTCGTCGCATGGCCGTAGCCGCCGATGCCAAAGCTGCCGACAATGCGAGCCATGAACCGCAATCACACCGGGAGAACGACCATGAAAGCCAAACACCTGATGCTGATGCTGTCCCTCGCGCTGGCAGCCAGTGCGGCCGTTGCCGCAATCAACCAGAGTCACGTCGGGCTATCGAAAGCCACTCCTGCGGCTAAGAGCGCTCCCGTGGCGATTCCCCGCGTCGTCGTTACGGCTTCCCGGGCACAAGCCGAGGCCCTGGCGCAATCCAGCGAAATCCCGGTGGCGCGAGTAGTAGTCACTGCGCCGCGCCACCCCGCCGGCTGACCGGTCAGCGCACGACCGGGGCCCGCCATCGGGCGGCGCTTCGCGCGCCACTTCAGGCAGACGCAAGCTTGGATCGCTACCCAGGTATACTGATCCAGCATCCGCCACCTGGAGTCGATGACCCGATGAATACCGAGAAGATAAAGGTACGAACGGAAAACGGGCAGCTCATGGAGGTCGTGGTCTTCAGCAAACGGCCAAATGCGATACAGGTCGTGCTCGGCGAGGGCATCCATAACGTCAAATGCGAGCTGACGCCGACTCGAAACGGTCTGGCCTATGCCGGGAGTGTGATGGGGCGGGAACTCGTATACGAACGCAGCCGCGAGCAGGTCCAGGCGGACATCGATATTCTCAACCCGGCCCTGCGCAAGTCCAGACCGCGCTGATCGCGGCCACTGACTGATCGAGGGCGGCGGCTGTGCCATTCACCCACCGATTGGCGATACGCGCCGATCTGGCGCAGATCGTGGCGATCTACAACGCCACGGTCCCGTCGCGGCAGGTAACCGCGGATACCGAGCCGGTATCGGTCGAGAGTCGGGTCAAATGGTTCGAGGATCACAATCCGGTCCATCGACCTCTTTGGGTCGCCGAGGTCGAAGGTCGCATCGCCGCCTGGCTGAGTTATTCGTCGTTTTACGGACGGCCCGCGTACAACAAGACTGCGGAGCTTAGTGTCTATGTGCACGACGCTTTTCGCCACGTCGGACTGGGCTCGTATCTGCTGAAGCAGGCGATAGCGCACGCTCCGTCGATCAAGGTGGACACACTGCTTGGGTTCATCTTCGCCCACAACGAACCGAGCTTGCGCCTGTTCGAGAAATTCGGCTTTGACCGATGGGGCGAGCTGCCGAAGGTCGCAACCCTGGATGGGGTCGAGCGCGGCCTGGTCATAGTCGGCCGCCGCGTATGAAGCGCACTGGCGCCGCATACGGGTACACTGCAAAATACCGATCGCCAGCGGATTTGATCGGCAACCGGTATCAAGGAGGAATCCATGTTCGAACCCGTTTCCATCCCCTTCGGGGCAAAAATGCTGTTCAACACCCTCAAGACCAAGCCCGGCGTCAGCTTCGAAGACATCGAAATGGCGCTTGGCGAAATGTGCAATGTCGTCAAGAATACCTATGGCGGAGACAAAGGCGGCTTCATCTGCGGCCAGGTGTTCAAGTTCTCGGGCTTCGTCTCAGACCAGGGGTCACTGAACGAATGCAGGACCGCCGACGACCACCTCGTCATCGTGACTTTTTGGCGTACATTTGAGGAGCATGAAAGATCCCATGCCGACAAGACCTTCCTCGCCAAATTTTCCGCGGTAGCTGAAATGTGCACCGACAGCAAGGAACTCGGCTACGACATGCTGTGGCAGGGCGAACCCGAGCCCGAATCGTAAGACCGGCAGTCTAGGCTAGCCGCTGGCGCCGGCCGCTGCCGCTGCCGTCACGCCAGCCGAGCGCCGCGCGCAAATCGAGGTAATCAACATGCAAGCGGTCATGTACGACCATTTTGGCGACGAATCTGTGTTGTCGCTGCGCGAGGCTCCGCTGCCGCAAGCTGCGCGTGGCGAGGTGCAGGTGCGCGTGCGCATGGCCGGCCTGAACCCGGTCGACTTCAAACTGCGCAGCGGCATTATGCGCATGATCGGCCGGCCCAAGCGTCCGGCGATTACGGGTAAGGATTTTGCAGGCGAGATAACTGCGCTGGGCGCTGGCGTGCAGGGCTACAAAGTGGGCCAGCGCGTATTCGGTTCGGTCGATCCGATGGGCGGGAATGGGTCCTGCGCGCAGTTTGTCGCCCTTTCGACGGATTTGATCGCGCCTACCCCCGACGCCCTGAGCGACGAGGTGGCCGCGAGCTTGCCGGTAGCCTCGGGCACCGCCTTGCAGGCGCTGAGCGACATTGCCGGGCTAGCGCGCGGCCAGTCGATTCTGATCACCGGCGCCTCCGGCGCCGTCGGCGCGAGCGCGGTGCAAATCGCCCGATCGATCGGCGCCCGCATCACCGGAGTGTGCGGCACGGCCAACGTCGATTACGTGCGCTCGATCGGCGCGGAACGCGTGATCGATTACAGGACCGACAATTGGCAACTACGCGATGAACGCTACGACCTGATGTTCGATGCTGCCGCTGCCGCAACGTTTTCGGAGGCGAAGCCGCGCCTGGCGGCCAATGGCGTCTACATCAACACCATGCCCCGGCCGGCGCTGTACTGGGCGGCGGCGGTGGCGCGGGCGACCTCGCGCCAGCGTTGCGTGCCGTTCCTGCTCAAGACCGACGCTGCCTTGCTCGAGCGCCTGGCCAAGCTCACCGCCGAGCGCATCATCATCCCGCACATCCATGAGATCGTCGATCTTGCCCAGGTGGCGCCAGCGCAGCGCCGGATGAAAGAGGGCAAGGTACACGGCAAAGTGTGCGTGCGGGTGGGTGCCTGAAGCGTCGCCCGATGCCGATCCCGGCTACACCTGCGTCAAGCGCTGCGCGTACGCGCCGGCAAAGCGATCCACGGCGTCCCAATCGGTATATTCGTAGTCCTGCGACGTGTCGGTATTGCCGCCGCCCAGGCCGACGAACACGATCATCACGCGGCGCTTGATCGGGCCGTAGACGCTGTACTTGAGCGCTCCGGCAAAACTCGCCGTCAGCGGCGGCTGCCATCCGGTCTTGCGCATGAATTTGTCGAGATAGCGCTGCGCCGCCGCAGGTTTCGGATTCGGACCGCCGGCACTCAGGCTGACCGAGAAAAAGGCGCAGGGTCGCGCGGCAAGTGCGTCGCGATGCCGGCGTATCAGCGTGCGCAGGTAAGCGGGATGATGGCCATAATGAATCGAAGCGCCGACCATCACGCCGTCATATGCCGCCGGATCGAGATCGCTCCGCGCCGTGTCGGCCGGCAGCACGTCCACGCTGTGCGCCTTTTCCCGCAGCGTGTGCGCGATGCGCTCGGCGATGCGCCCGGTCTGACCTTCCGTGGTGGCGTAGAGCAGCAGTATGCGAGACATGGGAGTGGGTTTTCGGTGACGGTTTCGGATGAAATTGTCGCCGCTACTGGAGGTTTCGCGGCGCTGGCGGAATGATGCGCGAGCGAGGCAGCGAAGTCAATTTCGAATCCGTCGCTATACGATGCCGCTTAAATCTCCCCGCGCAGTCCTTGTTTTTATTCATAACCGTGTTTTCCGGGCGGATGCGCTTTTCATCCGCTCGGAAAACACGGTTGGCGCGCGCAAGCGCGCAAGTCCGGCATCACCAGCCCAACTGCCGCGCGGCCAGGTCCTTCATGATCTCCTCCGTGCCGCCGCCTATCATCATCACCTTCACCTCGCGGTAAATGCGCTCCGGCCGCGTGCCGCGCATGAAACCGGCGCCGCCGAGGATTTGCACCGCCTGATCGGCGCAGAACTGCATGGTCTGGGTGGCGAAATTTTTCAGCATCGCCAGCTGCGCCACCGGGCGCTCGCCTTGCTGCACGCGCCAGGCCAGGTCTTCCAGCAGCGCGCGCGTCGCCTCGATGCGCATCTGCATGTCGACGAGCTTGTGCCGGATCACCTGGCGCTCGATCAGGGGCGCGCCGAAGGTGCGGCGCTCGCGCGCCCAGGCGAGCGCGTCATCCAGGCATACGCGGGAGAAACCGCAGGCGATCGCCGACATGGTCAGGCGCTCCATGTTGAAATTCGACATGATCGCCCTGAAGCCCTCGCCTTCCGCGCCGATCAGGTTGGCCGCCGGCACGCGCACATTGTCGAAATACAGCGCCGCGGTGTCCGACGCCCACCAACCCATTTTCGCGAGCGGCGTGCGCGTGAACCCCGGCCGGTCGCGCTCGATCAGCAACAGCGACACTCCGGCCGCGCCCGGGCCGCCGGTGCGTACGGCCACGGTGTAGTAGTCGGCGCGCATGCCCGAAGTGATGAACATCTTCGAGCCGTTGACCACGTAGTCGCCGCCGTCGCGGCGCGCGCTGGTGAGCAGGCCGGCCACATCGGAGCCACCGGAGGGCTCGGTGATCGCGAGAGCGCAGATTTTGTCGCCCGCGAGGATTTCGGGCAGTACGCGCCGCTTCAGCGCCTCGCCGCCGAAATGCAAGATCGGCGGGGCGCCGATGCCGTGCGACAGGAGGCTCGCGATCAGGCCGCCGCTGCCCGCGCGGGTGAGTTCCTCCAGCGCGACCAGATGGTAGAACACGTCGGCGGGCGTGCCGCCGTACTCTTCCGGAAAACCGATGCCGAGCAGGCCGACGTCGGCGGCCTTGCGGTAGAGTTCGCGCGGAAACTCTCCCGCCTCCTCCCACGCTTCCACCTGCGGCATGATCTCCGCTCGCACGAAACGCGCGAGCGCGTCGCCGAATTGCCGGTGAGCTTCGGTGTAATAGCGGCGGTCGGGTGGATTCAACGACATAGCCTTGCAGCGCGGCTCATTCGTCCTCGTCCAACACTTTCGGTTTCTGCGCCAGCAGGAAAGCGTTGAACGGCTCGTTCGCGCTGTTACTGGCCTGGGGCGAGGAACGGCGCGCATTGGGCACGGCGCCGTCCACGCGCACGCAGGAGCCCGAGACGAAGGCGGCCGCGGGTGAGAGCAGAAACACGATTGCCGCCGACACTTCCGATTCCGTGCCCAGCCGGCCCAGCGGCACGTGCTTATGCAGGCCGCGGATGCGCGCGCGCATTTCCGGCCCGTAGTGATCCATGCCGCTCGAGGCAATCCAGCCCGGCGCGACGGCGTTGACGCGAACCGGGGCCCATTCGATCGCGGCGGTCTCGGTGAAATTGAGCATGCCAGCGCGCGCCGCGCCGGAATGGCCCATGCCCGGCATGCCCAGCCACATGTCGGCGATGATGTTGACGATGGCGCAGCCGGTGGCGTGCTCCACCATCCACTGCGTGTAACACTCGCGCGAGACGAGGAACCCGCCGGTAAGATTGTTGCGCATCACCGTGTCCCATCCCTTGGCCGAGATCTTGGCGAGCGGCGCCGGAAACTGGCCGCCGGCGTTGTTGACCAGCCCGTCGATTTTGCCGTGCGCGGCGAGCACCGCGGCGACCGCGCGCTTCACCGCCTCTTCCTCGCGGATGTCGCACACGTGCGCGCTCGCCCTGCCGCCGGCCAGCGCGATTTCGGCGCAAACACCATCGAGTTTCTCGCGCGTGCGGCCGAACAGCGCCACCGTTGCGCCCAGGCTCGCCAGTTCGTGCGCGGTACAGCGTCCTATGCCGGAACCCCCGCCGGTGACGATGACGACCTTGCCGTCGAACAGGCCGGCGCGGTAAATGGATCGATAACTCAAAGTCGGGGAGATCATTTCCAAAGAGAGCAAAAATGCGGATACGCAGTGATTGTGCGGGGGCCGGCCCGGTTCGTCAACGCGGGTCAAGGCGTTCGGAATGAACTGCGCTCATCTGCCAGATTAAGCTGCGCAGGGTCGGTGCGAATTTCCTTGCCAACGAGGCCGTAGCCATAGATGGGATCCTTGCCGGGCGGTCCAAGATCGGTCGCCGTGCCGATCAGCCGTGTCAGCGCCTGCTGTGCCGCCGCCGGACTGGCCTCGTCCATCAGTTGCGCGAGAAGTCCCGCGACGACGGGCGCCGCATACGACGTTCCGCGAACCGCCGTATATCCGCTCGAAGTCTTTGCCGCAGCCATGTTGGCGCCGGGAGCGGCAAACGATACCTGGGGCCCGCGTGATGCCTCCGGCAATACGCGCAATTCGGCGTCGACGGCGGTCACGCCGATCACACCAGGATGCGCTGCAGGATAAAGTGGAGGCGCCGCCGGGCCGTCGTTCCCCACTGCCGCAACAATTTGGTGTCCGCGTTGAATCATGCCGCGCACGGTCGCTTCGAGAACCTTGTTGGCGGGGCCCACCAGGCTGACATTGACGACCGGAATGCGCTGGTCCGCCATCCACGCCAACGCGCCGACGATCGCATCCACCGAGCCGCCGGTGGGCTCGCCGCAATAAATGTCCGCCGCGTAAAGCTCGATTCCCGGTGCGGCGCCGTTGAATTTCCCCGTCCTGCCGACCATGATGGACGCGACCGCGGTGCCATGCGCGCTGGCCATCTCGCGGCCGAAGCAGCCATCGCGATGAATCCGGACGTCCCGCAACGCCTCAGTGCCGCCATCGACCCCGTCGTCGATCAGGCCGATCCTGCGCATATCCTTTGCCGGGACGGCCGCGGACTCTGCGGATGCCAGGGACGGCCAGGGCTGGGCGGCGTGCGTCACGGCCGAACCACGCAGTGTGTCCCTGGCTACGCGCTTTCCTTCGCTGGCCCCGGAATCGTTATAGAGATGGTTGAAATCGAACGCACCGTCCGGGAACAGTTCGAGCAAGCGCCGGAGTGCATCCGATGTGGGCGCGCCGTTGGCCGGCCGGAGGACTACGGCGATTGAATTCAGGCTGTTCAGCTGGCGCTCGCGTATGACCAGGAAGCCTAGTTCGCGCATCCGGTCGAGCAATGCGAGCGAGGGCAGATATGCAACGATCTCGTAGCGGACGACCAGGTTGCCATTGGTATCGGTATCGATCCTGTCTCCATACAGGCGAAGCTTGTCGAGATTCCTGCGCTTCCGCTGTCCCTGCAGATCGAGCAGCTCGATGTCGGCACGCGGCGGAGCGGCAATGTCCGAACCGGGGGAAACATTCGCTGGCAACTGGAGCGGGACCGCGGGCAGCTGCAGCGGAGGCAGCGACAATTGAGGGATCCGCGGAAGCTGCGCCCGCGCGGTAGCGGCCGCCGCCAAGGTGCACGCCAGAAAGGCAAGACGCACCAGCGCGCGCCGCGGGCGGGGCATATGCGGCGCCTGGGTGTTCACCTGCCTTTCCCCGGCAGGGTCGGCACCCGGACCGCACCTGCGGTGCAAGCCCAGGGACGCCGTACACTCATTCCGGCGGACGGATAGCTGTTGAGAAGGTCCACATTACATAAACGACCCAGGCAGGGAAGAAAATCCCTCGGCAGATCGTTATACCATTAACAAATGAGCAATGCGACTGAAAGCATCCGTAGGGATATTGCCGGGTTGCTGCCGCGGCTGCGGCGGTTTGCGCGCGCCATTACCCGCAACGCCGAGGATGCGGACGATCTGGTTCAGGCGGCGGTGGAGCGAGCGTTGATACATACCGGCCAGTGGGAGCCGGGCACTAGACTGGACAGCTGGATATTCAGGATCATGAAGAACGCGTGGATTGACGAATTGCGCAAACGGACCAGGCACAACCGGCTGTTCGCCGCCGAGGACGAGGGGGAGCATGTCGGTGTGTCCCATGCCGAGCAGCAGATCGATGCCATGGCGGTGCGTAAGGCCATGGTGCAGCTGACCGACGATCAGCGCCTGGCCGTCGGCCTGGTTCTGGTCGAAGGGCTTACATACAAGGAAGCGGCCGAGGTGCTGGACATTCCGGTCGGCACCCTGACCAGCCGCCTCGCGCGGGGCCGCGAGACGCTGCAGGCCATTCTTTCAGGCGGCGACACGCGCCAGGAGGCGCGGACATGACGTTCTCCGAGGAAACGCTGATGGCGTACGCTGATGGTGAGCTGGACGCCGAAATGCGCGCGGCCGTAGAGGGGAAGATGGCGGCGGATCCGGACCTTGCGCGCCGCGTCGCACAGCACCTTTTGCTTGCCAGAAAGATTGGCGCGGCCTTTGATCCGGTGCTCCGGGAGGCGGTACCCGATCGCCTGAAGGACACGGCAGCGGGAACGCCCGATGCGACGGTGTCGGTAACTGCTGACACGGGCACAGTGATTGATCTTTCGAGGGTGCGCACGGCAAAGCCGGCGCTGCCGGCGCGAACCTGGTCCTGGCCGCAATGGTCCGCGATCGCGGCGAGCTTGGTCGTCGGCGTATTGGCCGGGCGCATCGTCCTGCAGGACCGGTCGCCTTTGCAATTGGCCATGGAAGTCGACGGTTTCGTCGCCCACGGCGCACTGGAGCGGGCCTTGTCGACGCAGCTCGCAAGTACACAGGCCGGCGACACGCCAATCCGGATCGGCATCAGCTTCCTTTCGAAATCCGGCGAATACTGCCGCACATTTTCACTTGAGAACGGATTCGCCGGACTGGGCTGCAAGGCCGGCCCCGACTGGCATTTGGAGGTCGTGGCCCGTTCCCCAACGGGCACGCACTCCTCCGGCGCCTATCGCATGGCGGCAGGCGAAGTGCCGGCTGCCGTGTTGCGCGAGGTGGAGGAACGCATCGCCGGCAGTTCGCTGGACGCGCGCGAGGAGGAAGCTGCGCGTCGGGGGGCGTGGCGCAAGTAGTCCGCGGGTGCCTTGGGCTGCGGCTCGGCAATTCGCAGGTCCTGCCGGGCTGCCTGTCGCGCCCGATCGAGTTGTGCAGTTCCGTTGCGGGCTACGAGGATGTCATCCGCGTTCGTAAGTTGTCACTGCGGGCATTCTCGTCCGTGTGCTGTCGGGTTCGGCAATGACCGCGCCTCAGACGTGTGCTGCCGTGAACCGTGCAATCTTTCACATGCATCCCGAAATTCTCCCAAGCCGCGGAAGGACGCCGGCGGCCCGTTCGTTGTTGATGAAGGACCGCAGATTTCCTGCGGCCTTTCTCACAAGGAGAATGACGATGAAATCGAAACATATACTTGCAAGCGGTGCGCTCACTGGCATGATCGCGCTTTCTACCCCGGTGTTTGCGGGGCCGCTGGGCGTAATCACCGGCACCGGCATGGGTGCCGCCAGGATCGGCGGTATCGCCAACGGAGCGCTGAGCCACTCATTGGGCGCTGCGGCGCTTGGCAGCCCGAGTGCGGCGTTCGGCGCGGCGGGCGGCGCGGGCGCTATGGCGTCCGGTGCCGCCGATGCAGCAAACATGGGCAGCATCGGGGCCGCAGCGAACGGACATTTCGCAGGCAATGCGAAGGCTGCCCCGAGCGCCAATCCGGACGCGCTGAAGCCCCTTGCCAAAGACACCCTGCGTGCGGGCGGCAGGGTGGCAGGCAACGCGGAAGAGCGCGTGCCGGCGGCTCATGGCGGGGCCTCTGCGTCTGGTGGGGCGCAGGCGTCGGGCGGATCGGATGGCTCGGTCGACGCAGAGGGGTCGACGAACGCACACCTGCGCGTCAGTGCATCGCCGCAGTAATCGGCCTTCACGCGAGGCTCATCGTTCCCGCGCAACACGGGGACGATGGGTTTCCGTTTTGCGGGCCGCGTTAGAGATTCTGTCGCGTTCCGAGCCGTTGTAACGGCCGTCCTGGGCACCTAAAGGAATAGCACTAGAACATAGCCGGGCGTCGTCAAGGGGACTGCTGCTTTGCGGGAATGCAATACCTCGCGAATTCGCTGCCGATTTCAGATGATGCCGCGCGTTTCCGGATGAGCTGGCCAGCCCGCTCTGGTGCTTCATGCTTCCATGTACCAGTCCTGCAACAGGAACAGATCGGAGCTGAACCCGCTCAATGGCGCGCGCAGGCGGCGTGCAAGCGCGGCCACGTTGGGGCGGCTGACGACGGGGATGACATGATGGCTTTCGATGACGAGGTCGTTCATCTTGATGAACATCGCGGCCCGCTTGACCGGGTCGAGTTCCTTTAGGGACGCGCGGTACACTCGATCGTACTCGTCGCTGTGCCAGCGCGAGAAGTTGCGGCCTATCCACTTGTTTTCCTTGCTCGCGATTTCCCAGGAACAGAAGACGTCCATGAAGCGCTGCGGGTCGGGACTGGCTCCCTGCCAGGCAAACAATTCGATATCGCTGAAGAACTTCGATGCGGTGTCGGGGTTGCCAAAATCCGCGCCGAAGAACACCGAGGCGGGTATCGATTTCAACTCCAGTTCGATGCCGGCTTTCTGGCAAGATTGCTTGATGATCGCCTGCGTCTTCTGCCGGGAAACATTGGTTGAGGTCTGGAACACGAATTTCAGCTTGCGGCCGTCCTTGCCGCGGATTCCGTCGGACCCGCGTTTCCAGCCTGCCGCTTCCAGTACCTGGTTGGCCTTGTCGATGTTGAATTCCCACTTCATGTTCCTGGAACGAAACTTCTCCGGGTAATTGAGAAAATTCGCCGTCGCGAATCCGGTGCGGCCGTAGACGTGTTCCTGGATCGACGCCCGATCGATGAGCAGACTGAAGGCTGCGCGCACTGCGCCGTCGGAAAAAACCGGATGCCGCGATTTCGCGCTGGCTCGTTCGCCGGCGACCTCGGTCCAGGGGTCGGTGGCATTCAGCAGGATGTGCTCGATGCTGGCGCTGGGGACGATCGACACGACTCCCTTGCCGCCCTGCTCGAGCCGCTTGAGCATTTCATCTTCGACCAGCACGTTCCAGGCGTAGTCGTATTCCCCGGTTTGCAGCACGGCCCGGGCCGCTGACACCGCGTCGCCGCCGCCCTTGATTTCAAGGGTATCGAAGTGCGGGCGGTTCGGCTCGTGATAGTTCGGATTGATGACCGCGCGAACACTGTCGCCGGGCGCGAAGGCGACGAACTTGTACGGTCCGGTGCCGACGGGTTTCAGGTTGAGCGGCGCGTCACGGGACTTCGCGCCGCGATAGGCTTCGTAGTGATGCTTGGGAACGATCATGCCGAAGGCGCCAACGAATGCACGGGCCCAGGCGGGCGTTGGTTTCTGGAATACCACGCGCACCGTATACGCGTCGACCTTGTCGACACGCGAGTCACTGTAGCTACCGATGCTGACGGTCGATGCCGCCGAATCCGCGGCGTACTCGGCGTTGAACACGACGTCATCGGCGGTAAATGGCTTGCCGTCGTGCCACTGCACGCCCTTCTTGAGCTTCCACGTCACCGACAGGCCGTCGCGCGCGACCATGCCGTTTTCCAGGCTTGGCACCTCTGACGCCAGAACGGGAACGAGGTTGCCCTCGGCATCCCAATCGGCCAGCGGTTCGTAGAATACCCGGGCGCCATATTGGTCTTTTACGCCGGTCGCAAAATGGGGGTTGAGCAGCGTCGGTCCCTGCCACATGAGAAGCTTCAATGGCCCGCCGCCACCGCGGCGAGTCGGCTTGTATACGGGACGGACTGCCGCAGAAGCGATGCCGGATTGAAACAGCATCTGCGAAGCGAATGGAAGCGATAGGCCAAGCCCGGCCATCATCTCGATGAATCGGCGTCGGGACAGCTTCCCCGCCTTCACGCGGGCAATGAGTTGACGCAGACCTTGCTCATCCATCGGCCACCTCCTGAGGAAGCAACGCAGAGTCGCGTCGTTGATCGCACGGATCCGGATAGCCGGGTGCGCCTGGACATTCACCTTGTTTTGTCATTTGTACGCTACCACAGATTGCGTCCCGATTGCGCGAGCAAGGGGTCCGGTCAGGGCTTAGGTCAGAGCAAGAAAAAGCGTCCTTACGCGAACGGGACAGCCCGCTCCCGCCAGTGTCCGGTTGCGCCGCCGGCGGGCCACCCGGTGATTGCTATAATGGCCTTTTCGCGCGCGTCACCTGTTCCACCAACCCCGCGCCGATTCCATTCCTGCCAGCGTCGGCCATGAGCATACCGAAAACCAATCTGAACGCGCGCGCCGCCGGACCCCTTAAGTCGAGACGAGTCTCAGCTGCACGTTCGCGAAGCGCATGTTCGCCACCTCCGGTCCGCCTGTCCCGCCAAGCGCTCGATTCGACCCAATTTGACGACCTTGCTGTTTTTTCCAGGCGAATTCCACTAGAGAGGTACCGTTATGATCCGATTTAGCGAAAGGCAATTGGCAATTCCGAAGCTGCAAAGACCGGTATACCTGGTGACCGCCGGTCAATCAAAATTCGATCGGGCCATGCCGGACAAACGCACGGAAGAGCTTTGCGTGGATGCCCTTTGCATGGCGGCGGAAATCATCGACCTGTCGCCGGCGGAGCTGAAAAGCTATATCCATAGCTGTTACTACGGTCATTTTGCCGATCACTTCGGCGATCAGCTTCTGGGCGAATCGGTAATACATGACCGACTGGGCTTGGACCCCCTTGGCAATGTCGGCGTCAAAACCGGAGGCGCTACGGGCGGTTCAACCCTGTGGGAGGCGGTAAAAGCGGTCGCGTCCGGCTACTCCGATTGCGTCCTGGCAATGGGATGGGAACGCATGGACGAGGTGCCGACCGACGAGGGTAATTTTTATATTTCCTGCGCTGCCGACAAAGATTGGGAAAGCCCTCTCGGACACATCTATACGGGTTACTACGCCGTCATGGCGCAGCGCTACTGGCAGATATTCGGAAAAGCCGAGGAATCGTTCCGGCGAACCCTGGCTGAGATTTCGGTGAAGCACCATGGGTACGCGCGCATGAATCCATGGGCGCACGCGCCGATGAAAATCACTGTCGAAGACGTCTTGAATTCGCCCGTTGTGGCATACCCGCTGCGCGCGCTCGACTGCTGCCTGATGAGCGTGGGCGCGGCGTGCGCGGTCATCTGCGATGAGGATACCGCCGTCGAGCTCACCAGGAATTCGAAGAACAAGCCGCTGCGAATGTGGGTTGCGGCCGGATCGCATACGCTGCGGCCGGCAGACAGAAGGCATATGGAAATACCTCTTCTTCCGCATGAAACCCCGGGTCAATACAAAGACCTGGGCGAACGTTTCCCGGGCGGGGAGCGCTATCCCGGTTTCAGCGGCTTTCTTGCCGCGCGCATGGCTGCCTATTACGGCTACGGCATGTCGGGCATCAAGAACCCGCTTAACGATCTTGATGTTGTCGAATTGCATGACGCATTCACCATCAGCGATGTGCAAACCTATGAGGACGTTGGCTTGAGACCCTACGGCGAAGGCCGCGATTACGTCGAATCCGGCGATTGCTATCACACCAATCCGAAAACCGGGAAACCCGGGAAACTGCCATCCAATATATCCGGCGGGCTGCTCGGCTGCATGCATTCGGTTGGCGCAACGGGAATAATGCAGGCTTTTGAGGTGGCGGCGCATCTGTGGAACAGATGGGCGGAATTCCACGGCGACGAAAATCGCTGGAAAGAATTCGGCCGTCAAAAACCGGCGGATTGGCAGGATTTGCAGGTGAAAGGGGCAAACAGAGGCATGGCGATCAGCCACGCGGGTGTGGGATCGCATGTTACGGCCACGATATTGATGAACCCCGATCACCTGTTGAAGAAAGATGCATAAAGGAGAACCACGATGAGCATGTTCGGACAGGTATATGTAAAGGACAATAAGTACAAAATCAAAGGTGATTTCCATCGTCTCGCCCAGAACCAGCCAATCAGAAATGCCGATGACGGTTACAGGCTTATGGGCGTCACCAACCCGCGTGAATTGACCCACATACATACGTACGGCGGCGAGGCGCCTTTTTTTGAAGCGCTGAGCAAAGGCAGGCTGCTTGCCACACGCTGTGACAACAAAGACTGCGAATACAAAGGCTCGGTGTACCAGCCATTCAGGATTCATTGCCCCGACTGTCTCGGAAGAAACACCGTCATCGACATGACCGACATTGCCAGAAAAACATCGCGGGTTCATACGTATATGATTTGCCAACGCGCGGGCGCGTTCAATACCCTGGATAGGCCGATCAAATTCATCAACATTGAATTCGACGGCGTCTGCACGATTTTGATGAGTTACCTGTCAGCCGGCGAGCCTGAGATCGGAATGAAGGTGGTGCCGATTTTCAATACCCTGGATCCGACCTATACCATTCTGGACCTTTCCTGGGTCGCGGACGGAACACCGGCGGACAAACTCCCGCAAGGATTTACCTTCTAGAATGGCGTAACCGGCGCACCGCGGCGCTGGCATCGAAAAGCCCAGCCATGAGCACACTGAAGACCGACCTTAACGCGCGTTCGGCCGAATTTCGGGCCAATGCCGGCGCGATGTCGGCGCTGGTCGCCGACCTGCGCGCCAAGATCGACCAGGTGGCGCTGGGCGGCGGCGAGGCGGCGCGCGCCAAGCACGTCGCCCGCGGCAAACTGCTGCCGCGCGAGCGCGTGCGCACCTTGCTCGATGCGGGCTCGCCGTTTCTCGAGCTGTCGCAGCTTGCCGCACTGGACATGTACGACAACGAGGCCCCCTGTGCCGGCATCATCACCGGCATTGGCCGCGTCCTCGGCCAGGAATGCATGGTGGTGGTCAACGACGCCACGGTGAAGGGCGGCACCTATTTTCCGATGACGGTGAAAAAACATTTGCGCGCGCAGGAGATCGCGGCACAGAACAACCTGCCCTGCATTTATCTGGTGGATTCGGGCGGCGCCAACCTGCCCACCTGGGAGGAGGTGTTTCCCGACCGCGAGCACTTCGGCCGCATTTTCTACAACCAGGCGAACATGTCGGCAGCGGGCATACCCCAGATCGCGGTGGTAATGGGCTCCTGCACCGCTGGCGGCGCCTATGTGCCGGCGATGTCGGACGAGGCCATCATCGTCAAGGGGCAGGGCACGATCTTTCTCGGCGGACCGCCGCTGGTGAAGGCCGCCACGGGCGAGATCGTCACACCCGAGGAGCTGGGCGGCGCCGATGTGCATACGCGCCAGTCAGGGGTCGCCGACCATTACGCACTGAACGACGCCCACGCCCTGTCGATTGCGCGGACCATCGTCGGCAACCTGAACCGGGTGAAGCGGGTAACTACGGCGCTGCGCGAGCCGCGCGAGCCGCTGTATCCGACCGAGGAATTGCGCGGCGTCATTCCCGCCGACACACGCAAGCCCTACGACGTGCGCGAGATCATCGCGCGTTTCGTCGATGCGAGCGAACTGGACGAATTCAAGCAGAATTACGGCGCCACGCTGGTCACCGGTTTCGCCCATGTTCACGGTTATCCGATCGGCATTGTCGCCAACAACGGCATTCTGTTTTCGGAATCGGCACTGAAGGCCGCGCATTTCATCGAACTGTGTTCGCAGCGCGGCATTCCGCTCCTGTTCCTGCAGAACATCACCGGTTTCATGGTGGGCAAGAAATACGAAACGAGCGGCATCGCCCGCGACGGCGCCAAGATGGTCACCGCCGTGTCCTGCGCGCGCGTGCCCAAGTTCACCATCATCATCGGCGGCAGCTACGGCGCCGGCAACTACGGCATGTGCGGCCGCGCCTACTCGCCCCGGTTCCTGTGGATGTGGCCGAACGCGCGCGTGTCGGTCATGGGCGGAGCGCAGGCGGCCTCAGTGCTCGCCACGGTCAAGCGCGACGGCATCGAAGCCAAGGGCGGCAGCTGGAGCAAGGAAGAGGAGGAGGCGTTCAAGCAACCCATCCTGGAGCAATACGACCGCAATGGCCACCCCTACTACGCCAGCGCGCGGCTGTGGGACGACGGCGTGATCGCGCCGGAGGATACGCGCAGAGTGCTCGGCCTGGCGCTCTCGGCCGCGTTGAACGCGCCGGTCGAAGCCACGCGCTTCGGCGTGTTCAGGATGTGATGGTCGAATCGATGAAATTCGAGACTCTGGAAATCGCCGTTCGGGACGGCGTCGGCGTGATCTGGATAAACCGCCCGGGGGTGCGTAACGCTTTCAACGAAACCATGATCGCGGAGCTGACGCAGGCATTCCAGGCCGCGGATGCGGACCCGAACCTGCGCGCCGTGGTGCTGGCCGGCCGCGGACCGGCATTCTGCGCCGGCGCCGACCTGAACTGGATGAAGAAAATGTCGGGCTATAGCGTCGATGAAAACCGCGCCGACGCGATGGGGCTGGCGCTGATGATGAACACCGTTTACATGATGAAGAAGCCGACCATCGCGCGCGTGCACGGTGCGGCCTTTGCCGGGGGCATGGGCCTGGTCGCGGCCTGCGACATCGCGCTAGCGGCCGAGGAGGCCGAGTTCTGCCTGTCCGAAGTCAAGCTCGGGCTGGCCGCAGCCACCATCGGCCCCTACGTGGTCGCCGCCATCGGCGAGCGCCATGCGCGGCGCTACTTCCTTACCGCGGAACGCTTCAGCGCCGCCGAAGCGTTCCGCATCGGCCTGGTCCACGACATCGTCCCGCTGGCGGAACTCGACGCCAGCGTCGATGCCCTTGTCCGCCACCTGCTCGCGGCGAGCCCGGCCGCGATCGCGGCGAGCAAGGAACTGATACGCAGCGTGGCGCGCGGCGCCATCGACCAGGACATGATCGCCGACACCGCCGCGCGCATCGCGGCCGCGCGCGCCTCCGCCGACGGCAAGGAAGGCATCCGCGCGTTCCTGGAGAAGCGCAAGCCTTCCTGGACCGGGCCGCGGTAGCAAATCCATGTTCAAGAAAATACTCATTGCCAATCGCGGCGAGATCGCCTGCAGGGTGATCAAGACGGCGCAGCGACTCGGCGTGAGAACCGTAGCGGTGTATTCCGAGGCCGACGCCGGCGCGCGCCACGTCGAGCTCGCCGACGAGGCGTATTGCATCGGTCCCGCCTCGGCCAGGGACAGCTACCTGCGCGGCGACAAGGTCCTCGAAGCGGCCATGCGCTCCGGCGCCGAAGCCATCCACCCCGGCTATGGTTTCCTCTCGGAAAATGCAGACTTCGCCGAGGCCTGCGGAAAATCGGGCCTGGTGTTCATCGGCCCGCCGCCCGCCGCGATCCGCGCCATGGGCAGCAAGAGCGCGGCCAAACACATCATGGGCAAGGCCGGCGTGCCGCTGGTGCCCGGCTACCACGGCGACGCGCAAGACACGGCCCTGCTGCAAAAAGAGGCGGACAGGATCGGCTACCCGGTGCTGATCAAGGCCTCGGCCGGCGGCGGCGGCAAGGGCATGCGCATCGTCGGCAAAGCCGCGGATTTCGCCGGCGCGCTCGCGTCGTGCCAGCGCGAATCGAAAGCGAGCTTCGGCGATGAGCGCGTGCTGCTGGAAAAGTACCTGACGCGCCCGCGCCACATCGAGATCCAGGTGTTCGCCGACACGCAGGGCGATGCGCTGTATCTGTTCGAGCGCGACTGTTCGGTGCAGCGGCGCCACCAGAAAGTGCTGGAAGAAGCCCCGGCCCCGGGCATGACCCAGGCGCGGCGCCATGGCATGGGCGCGGCCGCGGTCGCGGCGGCAAAGGCGATCGGCTACGTCGGCGCCGGCACGGTGGAGTTCATTGCCGAGCCGGGCAACGGGAAGAACACAGGTACTTTCTATTTCATGGAAATGAATACCCGGCTGCAGGTCGAGCACCCGGTGACCGAAATGATCACCGGGCTGGACCTGGTGGAATGGCAGTTGCGCGTGGCCTGCGGCGAACCGCTGCCGCTCGCGCAGGACGAGCTCGCCATCACCGGACACGCGCTGGAAGCGCGCATCTATGCCGAAGACCCGGCGAAGAACTTCCTGCCTTCGACCGGGCGCATCACCCACCTCGCCACGCCGGCCGAGTCGCGCCATGTGCGCATCGACACCGGCGTGCGCGCGGGCGATGCGATCTCGCCTTTCTACGATCCGATGATCGCCAAGCTGATCGTCTGGGACACCGACAGGTCAGCGGCGCTCGCGCGCATGCGCGGCGCGCTGGAACAGTTCCAGGTCGTCGGCGTCACCACCAATACCGAATTCCTCGCGCGGCTGGTCGCCTGCGCGGCGTTCGCGTCGGCGGATCTGGATACCGGCCTGATCGAGCGCAACCGCACGGAGCTCCTGCCTGCGCCGCCGCTTGCGGGTGACGAGGTGCTGGCGCTTGCCGCGCTGGCCGAATTGCTCGCGATCGAGCGCCGCGCGCAGGAACGCGCCGCGGCGACAGGCGACCCCTGCTCCCCCTGGGGCGCGTGCGACGGCTGGCGCCTGAACCAGGACAACCACCACATCCTGGTTTTCCGGCAGGGGGAACGCGAGCAGGCGGTCACGATAAATTACCGCCCCGGCCGCTTCGAGCTCGAGCTACCCGGCGGCAGGCATACCCTCACCGGTGCTTGGCAGGCCGATGGCAGCCTGACTGCCTGGCTCGAAGACGTCGTGCTGCGCGCAAACGTGCTGCAATCGGGGCAGACCCTGGATGTGTTCTTCCGCGGCACACGCTACCGGCTGGAGCTGCACGATCCGGCCCTGCATGAAGTCGAGCCCGACGTGCGCGGCGGCAACCTCGCCGCGCCGATGCCGGGCAAGATCATCGCCGTCCTGACCACGGCCGGTGCCAAGGTCACGAAAGGCACGCCGCTCATCATCCTGGAGGCGATGAAAATGGAGCACACCATCATCGCGCCGGGGCGAGGGAGCGTAACGGAAATCCATTACAAAGTCGGTGAACAGGTCGCCGAAGGCGCCGAGTTGCTCGGATTCGAGCTGGACAGGCATTAAACGGTGGCAACTAGCATGAAGCTTCCAAAGAAAGTGCGCATAGTCGAAGTCGGCCCGCGCGACGGCTTGCAGAACGAAGCCGGGGTGGTGCCGGCCACGGTCAAGATCGAGCTGATCAACCGCCTCGCCGACGCCGGCCTGCCGGCGATCGAGGCCACCGCCTTCGTCTCGCCAAAATGGGTTCCGCAAATGGCGGACAACGCCGAAGTCATGGCCGGCATCCGCAGGAAACCCGGCGTTGCCTATCCGGTGCTGGTGCCGAACATGAAGGGCTTCGAAGCCGCGCTGGCGGCGGGCGCGGAGGAGATCGCCGTGTTCGGCGCGGCATCCGAGGCGTTCAGCCAAAAGAACATCAACTGTTCCATCGCCGAGAGCCTGGCGCGCTTCGAGCCGGTCGCGCAGGCCGCGAAGCAGCACGGCCTCCGGCTGCGCGGCTACATCTCCTGCGTCGCCGGCTGCCCCTATCAGGGCGCGGTCGAGCCCGCCGCGGTGGCCAAGGTCGCAGCAGCACTTTACCGCATGGGCTGTTACGAGATTTCCCTGGGCGATACCATCGGCGTCGGCACCCCGGGCAAGATCCAGGCGATGCTCGCAGCGGTGGCAACAGCGGTGCCTATGGAAAAACTCGCCGTGCATTTCCACGACACCTACGGCCAGGCATTGGCCAATCTGTATGCCGCGATGGAACTCGGCGTGGCCAGCATGGACAGCTCGGTCGCGGGCCTAGGCGGCTGTCCCTATGCCAAGGGCGCCTCGGGCAACGTCGCCACCGAGGACGTGGTGTACATGCTGAACGGCCTGAAAATATCCACCGGCGTCGACCTCGACCTGGTGTTCGAAGCCGGGCGTTTCATCTGCGCGCAACTCGGGCGGGAGCCGAGTTCGAAAGTCGCGCGCGCGATGGCCGCAAAGCAGTCCAGATGACCCAGGTCGCCCTGATCAAGCAGGACGCAGAAGTCGCCTCTCCCTGCGTCGATGTATGCCGCATGGATGCGGCGAGCGGCTACTGCGAAGGCTGCCGCCGCACGCTGGAGGAAATCGCATCCTGGTCGGCATACACCGCGGCTGAAAAGCGCGCGGTGCTCGAACTGCTCCCAACGCGAAAAAAAGCCCCTTGAATCTGCCGCCGCAAATTCAGGTGCTGGAACGCGGCTGGCTGTCCAGCAACAACATACTCATCGACAACGGCGACGGCTGCGCGCTGATCGACAGCGGCTATCATGCGCACGCGGCGCAAACGCTTTTGTTGCTGCAGCATGCCCTCGGCGGCAAACCCCTCACCTGGCTGATCAACACGCATTGCCACTCCGACCACATGGGCGGCAACGCCGCCGTGCAGCGCGCCCACCGCTGCCGCACCAGTATCCCCGTGGGCGAAGCGCCCGCCATCACCGCCTGGGACGATACCGCACTGATGCTCCGCTACACCGGCCAGAGCGCCGAGCGCTTCAGCTTCGACGACACCATCGCCGCCGGCGACACACTCCAGCTCGGCGGCCTGGAATGGCAGGCGCTGGCGGCGCCCGGCCACGACATGCACGCGCTCATTTTCTACTCGCCCAAGGCGCGCGTCCTGATCTCCGGCGATGCGCTGTGGGAGAACGGCTTCGGCCTGATCTTCCCGGAGCTGTTCGGCGAGACCGGCGGTTACGCCGCCACGCGCGCGACGCTGGAGGCGATTTCGCGTCTGCACCTAGACACAGTCATACCCGGCCATGGCGCGCCTTTCGGCAACGTCGGACGCTCCCTCGAAACCGCGTTCCAGCGGCTCGAGGCCTACGAGCGCGATCCGGCCAAGCTAGCCCGGCACGCGCTCAAGGTGATGCTGAGTTTTTCGCTCATGATCCAGGGCAGGATGGCGCTGGCCGGGCTGCCGCAGTTTCTCGCCGACAGGCCGATCTACGGCGACGTCAACCGGCGTTTTCTGCGTATGCCCGAGGCCGAGCTGCGCGAGTATCTGGTGCGGGATCTCGCGCGCGCCGGCGCGCTGAAGCTCGAGGATGGCTGGCTGGTCGCGACCTAGGCCTCCCAGCCTAGACCAAAGGTCCGAATCCGCCGGCTCTCAGCGCCGGGTATCCTTGGCGGCGAGCGCCGTGATGATCACGGCGACGGCCTGCTGCTGGCGGCCAGCGTACCGGGCTCGGCAGCACGGCGCTTCGAGCCGCGCGTGGTCATTTCGTTCCACGCCTGCGATAGCGCGGCGTAAGCAGCGCGGCGGCATCCTTGCCGCCGAGTTCGCGCGCCGGAACGACGCTGATCCGCTCCGCCAGCGAATAATGCCGGTCTCCCGGATAAATCACCGATAGGTGTTCCAGTTTCAGATCGGACATCGCAGTCGTCATCGAGCGCGTCAGGCCGGGCGCGTCGGCGCGTTTGAATTCCACGCCGTAGCGCTTTCCGTTCTTGAACATGAGCAAGTCCAATTCGGCACCGGCATAGGTGGCCCAGTAGTAAGCCTCGTCCGGCTCGATCAAGCGCAGCACCTGCTCGAGCGCGAATCCTTCCCAGGAGGCGCCTGACTTGGGATGCGCACGCAGGCCGGCTGCGTCCTGGATACCCAGAAGCTCGTGCAACAAACCGGTGTCGCGGAAGTAAATCTTGGGCGCCTTCACCTGGCGTTTGCCGAGGTTTTCGTGCCACGGCGCAAGTTGGCGCACCATGTAGGTCTGCGTCAGCCAGTCCAAGTAGCGCCGCACCGTGTTCTCGGCCACACCGAGGGATCGGGCCGGCTCGGCGGCGTTCCATATCTGCGCATGATAGTGCGCCAGCATGGTCCAGAAGCGGCGCATGGCGATCGTTGCCACGGAAATGCCAAGCTGAGGCAGGTCGCGTTCGAGAAACATGCGCACGAACGCTGCGCGCCATTGCCGGCTCGCCTCGCCGGAACCGGCCAGGTAAGATCGCGGAAAGCCGCCGCGAAGCCATAGCTTCGACAAATCCTTTGGCCCAGCTTCGTTCAGGGTGAAGCCGCCGATCTCATGCACCTCCACACGCCCCGCGAGCGTCTCGCTCGATTGGCGCAGCAGCGCGGGCGAAGCGCTGCCCAGCAGCAGGAATTTGGCGGGCGAGCGTTCGCGATCAATCAGAACGCGCAGGACTTTGAACAACTCCGGCGTCCGCTGCACTTCATCGATCACAACCAGGCCGCGCCTGTTCTCGAGTGTCGTCAGCGGCGCAGCGAACTGTGCTTCGACGCGCGGGTCCTCCAGATCGAAATAATTGGCCGAGTCTGCCGGAACCAGGGTGCGCGCGAGCGTCGTCTTGCCGACCTGGCGCGGGCCGACCAACACGACCGCCCGGCTGCGCTTGAGAGCCGAGGCGACCGTTTGCTGAAGTTGCGGGCGATAGATTTTCATGCCTGGATTCTACCTTGAATATCCGGCGAACGATAGAGGATATTCAAGGATAGCGGCGCGCGCGCCAGCGCCGGCCAGTACCGGAGGTGCCCTCCATCGAATCGCCGAACACCCTGCCGAAAAAATGCAGGGGCTCGGACGGCCGGCGGGATTCGTCGATCACGGCAAAGCGGATCTCCGGCCCGCGCAGGTGGGCGCTTTGCAGCAGGGTCCGCCCGCGCGCGCGCCTGGCGACGCCGGAAATCTCCTGGAAGCGCTGGCTGAACTCGAGCTCCATCGCCTCCTCCGTGCCCGCAGCCTCTACCTGCAGGCTCCACGAACCGACGACCCGGGCGGGCACAATCCAGAGATACACGGTGCTCGCCTGTATCGGCATGACCGGCTTCGCCAGGCCTTCGAGCACCGCCGTGGCATCGGGCTTCCATTCGTCCATGTCCCAGTCGTGCGAGACCACGCGGGTGCCAGGTTTCAGTTGCGCAAGAATGCGCGGCCGCAGCTGCAGGTTGACCTCGGGCAGCAGGTACATGGTGAGCACCGAGGCCTCGCGGATGTCGGTGTCGAACAGGTCGCGCGCATAGAAACGCGCGCGGTCGGAGACGCCGGCCTTGCGCGCCGCATCGTTGCTCTCCTCGACCAGGCTTGCGTCGAGATCCACGCCGAAGCCGCGCGCGCCGCGTTTTTGCGCAGCGGTGATGACGATGCGCCCGTCACCCGAACCGAGGTCGATCAGAAAATCGTCGACGCCGACTTCGGCCAGGTCGAGCATTTTGTCGACCACCAGCTGCGGTGTGCGGATGTAGGGGACTCCTTCTCCCAGAGGGGATTGGGCATGCGCCCCGGAGACGATGAGCCCGAGCAGCGCAATCGCCAAGCACCGCCGCATCCGCGCTACGCGCCTTTCTTGCCGCGCGGTATGGGCTTGCCGCTGTCGCGCCACTCTACCGCCTTATGGAAGCCCTGCTTTTCCGCATAGCCCTTGAACCACAGGCCCTCGGGCGAATGGCGCGTGATGCCGTCGAAAATGGTGGCGAACATCTGCGTCGTCGCCAGGCCCATGTTCTCGTAGGCCTGGTTGATCATCAGTTTTTGCATCATCAGCTGGTTCTTCGGCACGCCGGCCATGCGCTTGGCCAACGCATCCACCGCCGCGTCGAGCTCGCGCGCGGGCACGGCGTCGTGCACCAGGCCCCATTCTTTGGCGGCCCTGCCGTCTATGGTGTCGCCGGTCAGCAGCATGCGCTTGGCCTTCTCCGCGCCCAGGCGAAACACCCACATGGCGGTCGTCGGGCAGCCCCAGACACGCGCCGGCATGTAGCCGATTTTGGCGTCTTCGGCCATGATGACGATGTCGGCGCACAGAGCGATGTCGCTGCCACCGGCGACCGCATAGCCGTGCACCTTGCAGATGGTCGGCTTGTAGCTGCGCCAGAGCGAGAAGAAATCGTCGGTATTGGCTTTCATGCCGCGGTAATCGATCATCGGGTCCCAGGGCATGTCCTGGGTGTAGGCGTTTTTGCCCTTCTTCTCGGCGAAGTCCTTGAGGTCGTAACCGGCGCAGAATGCGCGGCCCGCGCCGGCGAGCACGATCACATGCACGCCGTCGTCGGCATTGGCCTGTTCCACCGCGAGTCGGATTTCGCGCGGCATGCCCCGGTTGATCGCGTTCAGCCGCCGCGGGCGGTTCAGCGTGATGCGGGCAATGCGGCCTTGCTTTTCGTACCGCAGCGTCTTGTAGCTCATCGGGGTCTCGGGCGAATGGCAGGGGTATCCGCCGGCGTCAGTCGTTAAGCGTCGGTCGGCAATCGTCAGTCGCTAATCGTACTTGCGCGTATCGTCGATGACCTTGCCGTCGTTGGGCAAGCTGCCCGCGGGCAGGAACTCGATATCGCCGCGCAGCTTGGTCACATCGCGGATCGAGGCCACGAGAGCCGCTTTCAGCGCTTCGCTCTCGCTCTTCACTTCGCATTTGAGCGTCATGCTGTCATTGCCGGTCGCGCCGGCGATCACCAGCCGCGCCTTGACGATCTCGGGGTGCCGCCGCACGATCTCACCCACCTGCTTCGGCGTGACGAACATGCCGCGTACTTTGGTGGTCTGATCGGCCCGGCCCATCCAGCCCTTGATGCGCACATTGGTGCGGCCGCAGGGGCTCGCGCCTGCCAGCACGGCGGAAAGATCGCCGGTGCCGAAACGAATGAGGGGATAGTCCGGATTGAAGCTGGTGATCACGACCTCGCCGACCTCGCCCACGCCGACCTGGTCTCCGGTCCCCGGACGCACGATTTCGAGCAGCAAGTCTTCGTCGAGGATCATGCCCTCGTTGACCGAACCGTCCGCCAGCGCCGATTCGTAGGCGAGCAGGCCGAGGTCGGCGGTGGCGTAGGATTGCATCACCCGGATGCCGCGCTCACCCAGGGATTTCCTCAGCGCCGGCGGCAGATACTCGCCTCCGACCATGGCTCTTTTCAGGCAGCTGATGTCCGCTTTCAGTTCGTCGGCCTTGTCGACGATCAATTTCAGAAACGACGGCGTGCCGACGAAAGCGCTGATGCGCAAATCGGCGATGGTCGAGACCTGCATTTCCGTCTGGCCGATGCCCGTCGGGACCACGGTGCAGCCGAGTGCGAGCGCGCCCGACTCCATCATCGAACCCGCGGGCGTGAAGTGATAGGCAAAGGTGTTGATCACCAGGTCGCCCGGGCGCAAGCCGGCGGCGAACAGCGCCCGCGCCGAGCGCCACCAGTTCGGCGACGCGCCCTGCGGTTCGTAGGTCGGCCCCGGCGAAACGAAGATTTTCGCCAGCTTGTTCAAGGGGGTCGCATTCAATCCGCCCAGCGGCGGATCCAGCTTCTGCAGCTCGTGCAGATCGGATTTGCGCGTGACCGGAAGCCGCGCCAGCGCCGCACGCGAGCTGACAGCAGCCGGCTCGATCCCGGCGAGAATGCGGGCGAAGCCGGGCGCGTTCTTTTTTGCATGCGCAATCCGGGCCGGCAACGCGGCCAGCAGCGCTTTTTCGCGCGCGGCCGGATCGCGCGCTTCGAGGGAGTCGTAGTAGTCAGTCATTTGGTGGAAGTGATATCGGATCGAGTGCAGGGGAGGCCACGGCGTTCAGGTTGGAACCCGCTATCGCGCAAAGCGTTACCGGGCGAAGGACGAACGACGCGCAGACAAGGGAAATGAGCTGTTTATTGGCTCCGGCGAAACTATGCCAGCCAGCGCTTGCGCCGGCGGTAGTGCTTGGAGTCGCGAAAACTCTTGCGGCCGCTGGTGGACAGGCCGAGATAGAACTCCTTCACGTCCTCGTTGGTGGCAAGGTCGGACGCGATCCCGTCCATCACCACGCGGCCGTTCTCGAGGATGTAACCGTAATCGCCGTAGCGCAGCGCGACCATGGTGTTCTGCTCGGCGAGCAGGAAACTGACGCCTTCCTTCTGGTTGAGACTTTTCACGATCTCGAAAATTTCCTCGACGATCTGCGGTGCGAGGCCCATCGACGGTTCGTCGAGCAGAATCATCTTGGGCTGCGCCATCAGCGCGCGCCCTACTGCCGTCATCTGCTGCTCGCCGCCGGAGGTGTAGCCCGACTGGCTGGTGCGGCGGTCCTTCAGCCGCGGAAAATAAGCGTAGACTTTTTCCAGGTCGTTCTTGAGCTCGGCGCGACCCACTTTGCGGCTGAACGCGCCGGTGAGCAGGTTCTCCTCGATGGTGAGGTGCTGGAAGCAGTGGCGCCCTTCCATCACCTGGCAAACGCCGCGGCGCACCAGTTCCGCCGGCGTGAGCCGGTCGATACGCTCACCGTCGAATTCGATGTTGCCCTTGGTCACGTCGCCGCGCTCGGCGCGCAGCAGATTGGATATCGCCTTCAACGTGGTGGTCTTGCCGGCGCCGTTGGCGCCAAGCAGCGCGACGATCTTGCCGCGCGGCACCTCGAGCGATACGCCCTTGAGCACCAGGATGACGTGGTCGTAAATGACCTCGACGTTGTTGACCGACAGGTAGGCCCTGGTCTCGGCTTGAGGTTGCACGGCGGCGGCGGATTGGCTCATAAGAGTTCAGCGCGGGGGTTTGGGTTCCGCAGAAGGCCTGCGCACAAGCCGCCTCGGTGAGGCGGCTTGGTCAAGGCTCTGGCGACGCGGGAAGGCGCATCGGCTATCGGCGCCGATGCGCGCGACTCCGCGGCAGGAATCAGCTCTCTTTCTTGCAATCGCGCGGGGTGATCTTGTTTTCCTTGGCATACTTGGTCGCGGACTCCTCGATCATGGGACGCACGATGGACTGGTCGGATGCGATCCAGTCGCTGATCACCTTCCACGCCTTGCCGTCCCACTGGATGAACTTGACCGCGCCGCCGCCCTCATGGTCGAAGCAGGAGACCTTCAGCGCCTGCATCAGGCCGGTTGCGCCTAGCTGTTTCAGGCGCGCGTCGCTGAGGTTCAGATGCTCGATACCCCACTGCATCTGCTCGCCGGTGATCGGCTTGCCCTTGGCGAAGTGCTCTTGCGCGGTGCGAATCGCCTCGGCGGTGATGATGCCGGCCACGACGCCGCGGGTATGATAGATCGAGCCGATGCGGGCCTTGTCGTCCATCTCGCCCTTGCCCTTGTCATAGACGTTCTTCAGAATGTCCTTCATCACCGGGAAACTGGTGCCGGGCAGGTTGAACGCGGCGGCAATGTAACCTTTCGCCGCGTCACCCGACGGGATCACGTCTTCCTCGGCGCCCGACCACCATACACCGACGATCTTGTTGCGCGGGAAGCCGATCTTGGCCGCGGCTTTCAGCGCCACCGGGTTCATCACGCCCCAGCCGCGCAGGATCACCCAGTCGGGCTTGATCTGGCGCACCTGCAGCCATTGCGCCTGCTGCTCGTTACCCGGGTGCGGCACGGCGATGTGGGTGACCTGGAAGCCGTATTTCTTCGCCTGCACGTCGAGCACCGGGATGGTTTCCTTGCCGTAGGCCGAGTCGTGATAGATATTCACGATCTTCTTGCCCTTCAGCTTGTCCATCCCGCCTTCTTTCTGTCCGATGAACTTGATCTTGACGGTGTTCTGCGACCAGTAGTTCGTCACCAGCGGGAACACATAGGGGAAGACGCGCCCGTCGGAGGCGTCGGCGCGGCCATAGCCCATGGAGATGAGCGGGATCTTGTCCGCGGTGCCCTTCTCGACCAGCGAATAAGTGATACCGGTGGACAGCGGGTGAATGACGGTGGCGCCGGTCGGGCCCTTTTTCTTGCTGCGCTCGTAGCATTCGACGCCGCGCGCATTGTTGTATTCCGTTTCGCACTTCTCCCAGGTAAGCTTGACCCCGTTGATGCCGCCGTCGCGCGTGTTCAGCATCTGGAAATAATCGATTACTCCGCCGAAAAATCCCGAGCCGCCCGGTGCGTACGGACCCACCCAGTAACCGTTCGCCGGAACGAATTGCTCCATCGCCTGCGCCTGAACGCCGCCCGCCGCCAGCGCCAGCGCCGTTGCAGCCGCGGCCGCAGCCAGCGGCCGCGCCGCCTGTTTCAGAATTCCTTTGATGATCATGGCAAATACCTCCTCAAGTTAATGACTCCCTACCCACACTGCAGGATGTTTCGGTTGACTGAAGACAACTTCTTAAACAGACATGTGTTTCCCAATATACGCCAATTCGGCGCCTTGCAAAACCGCTGCGCCGGCGCACGCCTCACCACCCCAGCCTCGGCGCCAGCGTTGTCCTGCGCGTCCCGCGTCAGTGCGGGAATGGCCAAAGACGCATCTTTTCCTTGGCGATCTGCCACATCCGGGCGAGGCCAAGCGGTTCGACGATCAGAAAGAAAATGATCAGCCCGCCGAAGATAATAAGCTCCAGATTCGAGACAATTCCCGGCGGCAGTTGCAACCCGAGCACCTGCGCCAGCGGCTCGGCGTAGGTGTTGAGGAATATCGGCAGCAGCGTGATGAAGGCCGCGCCGAGGAACGAACCGAGGATGCTGCCCACGCCGCCGATGATGATCATGAACAGCACGCGGAAGGAAAGTTCGATGTTGAACGCCTCGGGCTCGACCGTGCCGATGTAGCAGTAGGTGTAGAGAGCCCCGGCCACGCCGCAATAGAACGAGCTCACCGCGAACGCGAGCAGCTTGGTGTGCATCAGCCGGATGCCGATCACGCCGGCGGCGACGTCCATGTCGCGCACCGCCATCCAGGCACGCCCGACCGAGCTGCGCACCATGTTCTTGGCCGCGAGCGCCATTACGGTGACGATGGCCAGCACCAGCAGGTATTTCCTCACCGGCGTGTCGAACACGTAATCGAGAATCACGACCTTCTGCGCGGAGATTACGCCTGAGGAGCTGAAGTTGGAGAACCAGCCGAATTTGGTGAGCGCCCACACCACGAAGAATTGCGCCGCCAGGGTCGCCACCGCCAGGTAGAACCCCTTGATGCGCAGGCTCGGCAGGCCGAACACGATACCCACCAAGGCCGCCATGACGCCCGAGAGAGCGAAACTCACCAGGATCGGCATGGCCGGAACGCGCAACACGAAATTGTAGGCGGCGAACGCCCCAACCGCCATGAACGCCGCCGTGCCGAGGGAAAGCTGCCCGGCATAACCGGTAAGGATGTTGAGGCCCAGCGCCGCCAGTGCAAACACGAGAAACGGAATCAGGATGGCGGAGAGCCAGTACTGGTCGCCGATGACCGGCACGACCAGGAAAGCGAACAGCAGGACGAGCGTGACCCCGATACGGTCCTGGCGGATCGGAAAGATCTGCTGGTCGGCGGAATAGGTGTCCTTGAACTGTCCGGCGTCGCGGTAGAGCATGTCAGTCAGCTGCCCGGAATGAGGGGAAAGAAAGCATGGTCATACGCGATCGATATGCTTTTCGCCGAACAGCCCTTCCGGCCGGATCAGCAGGAAAGCCAGCGCAAGCGCGTAGGGAAACCAGATTTCCAGGCCGGCGAGATTGACGCTGACGCCCCAGGCTTCGGAAAGCGGCGCGTTGAGGAACTGCGGAATGTAAATCTCCGCCAGTTTCTCCGAGGCGCCGATAATGAGCCCGCCGACGATCGCGCCCGCGACCGACTCGAAGCCACCGAGGATCAGCACAGGCAGCGCCTTGAGCGCGGTGAAGGTGAGCGCAAACTGCACACCATTGCGCGCGCCCCACAAGAGGCCCGACACCAGCGCGACGAAGCCGGCCACCGTCCACACGATCACCCAGATCTGCTGCAGCGGGATGCCCACCGCCAGCGCCGCCTGGTGGTCATCGGCCACTGCGCGCAGCGCCCTGCCGATGCGCGTCTTCTGAAAAAACAGCGCCAGCCCCGCCACCAGGAGCCCGGCCACCAGCGCCGCGAACAGGTCGAACTGGCTGATGAACATGCCGGTGTTCTCGGCCAGCCACTCGAACGGCATGTCGGTGATGCCGAGCTCCAGTCCGTGCGGCTGCGAGCCCCAAAACAACTGCGACAGCCCTTCGAGCACGAAGGTGAGGCCGATGGTCGCCATGAACAGGGTGATCGGCGGCTGGTTCACCAATGGCCGCAGCACCACGCGCTCGGTGGCGATGGCGATCACCACCATGGCGGCGAAGGTGATCAGGAAAGCGACCCAGAAACTGAAGCCGTCCTCCACCAGCGAGACAAAGGTGAGCGCGGCGAAAAACACCATCGCCCCTTGCGCGAAATTGAACACGCCGGAGGCCTTGTAGATCAGCACGAAACCCAGCGCCACGAGCGAATACATCACGCCGGCAAGCAGCCCGCCGATGAGAACTTCGAAGAAGAATTGCATGTCGCTTTTTCCCTTGGTTGCCGGTTCTAGTGGGTTGCGCCCAGATAGGCTCTGATGACAACCGGGTCGGAGCGCACGTCGTCGGGCGTGCCTTCGCCGATTTTCATGCCGTAATCCAGCACCACGACATAGCTGGAAATGTCCATGACCACGCCCATGTCATGCTCGATCAGCAGAATGGTGGTGCCGAACTGGTCGTTGACGTCGAGGATGAAGCGGCACATGTCCTGCTTCTCCTCCACGTTCATCCCGGCCATCGGCTCGTCGAGCAGCAGCAGCGTGGGCTCGGCGGCAAGCGCCCGACCGAGTTCGACGCGCTTTTGCAGGCCATAGGGCAGGCGCCCGACCGGGGTCTTGCGAATATGCTCGATCTCGAGAAAGTCGATGACTTCCTCGATTTTTCTGCGGTGCTCCAGTTCCTCGCGCTTTGCCGGCCCCCAGTAAAGCGCCTGTTGCAGGAAGTTGCAATTCATCTTGAGGTTGCGCCCGGTCATCAGGTTGTCGAGCACGGTCATGCCCTTGAACAGAGCGATGTTCTGGAAGGTGCGCGCGATACCCTGCGCCGCCGCCTCATGCGTATCCATGTCGTGGCGCTTGTTGCCGAGGAAGGTAATGGTGCCTTCCTGCGGGTGATAAACGCCGTTGATGACGTTCAGCATCGAACTCTTGCCGGCGCCGTTGGGCCCGATGATCGACGAAATCTCGCCGCGCTTGATCTCGAAGCTGACGCCGGTGATCGCCTTGACGCCGCCGAAGCGCAGGCTGACGTCGTCGACGCGCAGGAACGTATCCTCGGCTGCCGGGAGCGAATCGCGTTGTTTCTTGCGCAACTCCCCCAGCGCCAGGATGGCCTGATCGCGCGTATCGTGGATGTTCGCGCGGAAGAACGAGCGCCCCGCATCCTGCCGGATCGCGTCGCGCGTCTGCGCCGTCGCGCCAACGCGAACCGTGCCGAGGCCGTGGTTGATGTTGGCGCTCTTGCCGCGCTCGGCAAAACGCTCCCAAGCCACCGGCGTGATGACGCATCCGGTGTAGATCACGAGGAAGTACCAGCGCCGGCCGCTCGCCGCGAGCTGCCTGTCGATCTCGTCATAGAACGCATCGACCTCGGCCGCAGCGGAAAACGTGAGGTCGGAAAAATCCACCTCGAACGTCTCCATGGCGTCGTGAAAGCTTAAGCGTTGCGATGTGCTTCGATCTTGCATGAGTCCTTCGCCGTGTTGCCGCGCCCGCCCTTAACTACGCCGCCTTCTTGACGCTTGCCGGGAACGTCCTCGCATCGCGGATTTGCAAGTCGGCCGCGACCTTGCTCCTGCGCCCGTCTTCGAACTTGACCAGCGTCTCGATGAACTGCGAGGTCTTGCCCGAATAGAGCGCGTCGATCAGCACCTGGTATTTTTCGGCGATGAAGCCGCGCCGCACCTTGCGCGTGCGCGTAAGCTCGTCGTCATCCGGGTCGAGTTCCTTGTGCAGGATGAGGAAGCGGCGCACCTGCGAGTCGCACAGCATGGCGTCATGCGACAGTTCGGCGTTGGCCTTTTCCACGCATTCCAGGATCAGGTCGTACACCTCCTTGCGCTGCGCCAGGTCGGTGTAGCCGGAATAGGCGATGTTGCGCCGCTCGGCCCAGTTGCCGACTGAGCCCATGTCGATATTGATGAAGGCGCAGACCATCTCGCGGCCGTCGCCGAAGGCCACCGCCTCCTTGATGTGGGAGAAGAACTTGAGCTTGTTCTCGATGTAATTGGGCGCGTAGATCGCGCCGCTCGCCGTCTTGCCCACATCCTTGGCCCGGTCGATGATCTTCAGATGGCCGTCCTCGTCGAAAAAACCGGCATCGCCCGTATGGAAGAATCCCTCGGCATCGATCGACTCCGCGGTTGCGTCGGGACGCTTGTAGTAGCCCTGGAGCATGCCGGCGCTTTTTACCAGCACCTCGCGCGTGTCGGAGATCTTGACTTCCACCCCGGGTATCGGCTTGCCCACGCTGTCGAACTTGATCTCGCCGTCGGGCTGCAGGCACACGGCGGCGCAGGTCTCGGTCGAGCCGTAGAGCTGTTTCAGGTTGACCCCGATCGAGCGGTAGAAACGGAACAGGTCGGGGCCGATCGCGGCACCGGCGGTATAGGCGACGCGGATGCGGCTCAGGCCGAGGACGTTTCGCAGCGGCGCATAAACGCACAGGTTGCCGAGCGCATACAGCAGCCGGTCGCCCGCGGCTATGCCCGGCTTGCGATCGAGGATTTCCGAGCCGCAGCGGCGCGCCACTTCCATGAAGTAGTGGAACATGCGGCGCTTGATCGCGCTCGCGTCCTCCATGCGGATCATCACCTGCGTCAGCAGATTCTCGAACACCCGCGGCGGGGCAAAGTAATAGGTCGGGCCGATCTCGCGCAGGTCGGTCATCACCGTGTCGCCCGATTCCGGGCAGTTGATGGTGAACCCGGCGACCAGCGCCTGGCCGTAGGAGAACAGGTGGTCGCCGACCCAGGCCATCGGCAGGTAGGAAAGGATGTCATCCTGCGGCCCGAGATTGTCGAAATCGACGCCGCTCTTTGCCGCCGTGATGAACGCGGCGTGGGTCAGGCACACGCCTTTGGGTTTGCCGGTGGTGCCCGAGGTGTAGAGCATAATCGCCATGTCCTCGGGACTGCCCTTGCCGATTTCGGCGTCGATGAAGCCCGGATGATCGCGCATACGGGTGCGTCCCATCTGCTGCACGCCGTCCAGGCCATGAAGGAACGGCTGATCGTAATGCCGCATCCCGCGCGGCTCGTCGTAGAGGATGTGCGCAAGCTGCGGGCAGTGCGCCTTGACCTCGAGCAGCTTGTCCACCTGCTCCTGGTCCTCGACGATGGCGAACCTGATTTCGGCGTCCTGCAGCACGAACAGCATTTCCTGCGCAACCGCGTCCTGGTACATGGGCACGGGCACGCCGCCCAGGCACTGCGCCGCCGCCATCGCCCAGTACAGGCGCGGCCGGTTGTCGCCGATGATCGCGAGGTTGTCGCCGCGCTTGAAGCCGAGTTCGGCCAGGCCGCAGGCGAGCGCGCGCACTTCTTCGTTGACCTCGCCCCAGCTCCAGGACTGCCAGATGCCGAGGTCTTTTTCGCGCACCGCCGGCTGATCGGCGCGCACGGCCGCCTGCTGCTGCAGCAACAGCGGAAACGTATCCGGAACCCTTGCCGACATTGGACCCTCCTCCGACCTCTTGCGCCCCACTTCCGGGAGCGTTCCATTTTATATTGTAGCCTAAGCCGCGCCCGCCTAAGAAGGCGTCGCGGGCGACCACTATACGGCACAAACTTCGTGCAAAATGTCATTTGGCTGACATTTTGAAGGCGCGGGCAGCGGATGCGAAGTCTCGAGGACATGCTGGCGCTGAGCCCGTGGACGCGTGAATTGTCCGCGGCGCATCTGGAGCGGGTCCGCGCCGCCATCATGGTGCGCGAGTTCGAAGCAGGCAGCACCGTTTGCCGCAAAGGCGACCCGGCGAGCGTCTGGGTCGGGGTGATCGACGGCCTGGTCAAACTCCACAGCCTCTCGCCCGCCGGCAAATCCGTCACGTTCGCCGGCATACCCGCCGGGGGCTGGTTCGGGGAAGGATCGGTGCTCAAGGGCGAGCCCCTCAAGTACGACATCGTGGCGCTGCGCGACTCGCGCATCGCGCTCATGCCCGAGGCCACGTTTCGCTGGCTGCTCGACACCAGCATAGCGTTCAACCGCTTCCTGCTGACGCAGCTGAACGAGCGCCTCGGGCAATTCATCGGCATGGTCGAGCACGACCGTTTGCTCGCGCCGGACGCGCGCGTGGCGCGCACGCTGGCGGCGCTGTTCAACCCGCACCTCTACCCGGTGACCGAGGCGCACATCCAGATTTCGCAGGAGGAACTCGGCTATCTCGCCGGCGCCTCGCGCCAGCGGGTCAACCGCGCGCTGCGGGTGCTTGCGGCTACGGGCCTGATCAAAATCGATTACGGCCTGGTCACCGTCCTCGACCTCGCCGGGCTGCAGCGTTTCGGCACCTGAGCGCCCGCCGAATTCGCGTATCCTCCCGCCTGCATGGCTACCCTCTATCTGGTCCGTCACGGCCAGGCCTCTTTCGCCGCCGAGAATTACGACCGCCTGAGCGAGCTCGGCCGGCGGCAGTCGGTCTGGCTCGGCGAATATTTCGCCGGGCGCGGCATCGTGTTCGCGCGCGCGGTCTGCGGCACGCTCGAGCGCCAGCGCGAGACGGCGCGCGCGATCCTCGGCAGCATGGGTTCGGCGCAGACGGCCGCGGAGCACCCCGGCTGGAACGAGTATTCGGGCGAAGCGCTGTACCAGGCCTACCTCGGCGACGAATGGGCCGATGCCCGCGCCAAGGGCGACGTGCGCGCGGTCTACCGCACCATCAAGGCGGCCCTCGCCGCCTGGTCGGAAGACAAGCTGCCGGGGCCGCTGCCGGAAACCTGGCGCGGCTTCGGCGAGCGCGTCGCCGCGGCCATGCACAACGCCTGCGCCGGCCTGCCAGACGATGCCATCGTTCTGGCGGCAAGCTCCGGCGGGGCGATCGGACGCGGCGTCGCCGATCTGCTGCAGGCGCCCGCGCAGACAGCGATAGAGCTAAACCTGCAGTTTCGCAACTCCGGGTTCTGCGAGATCTTCTTCAGCCCGCGCTCGATGCGTCTGATCAGCTTCAATTGCGTGCCGCATCTCGAACGCGCCGACCGGCGCGAGGCGATTACCTACTCATAGCGCGATATAAAGCGCCTTAAGTACCGTCCGCGTGCCTTAAGCGGAATTGCGCGCTACGCGCGCCAACCATGTTTTCTGTACGGATCAAAAGCGCATCCGTACAGAAAACACGGTTATTGATAAAACCAAGGACTGTGCGGGGGTCTTATCCAAGATCGTTGCTTGCGCACGGATGATGAACCCATCCGCACGCAAGCGACGATCTTTGAAGAACCCGTTTTCCTCATGTTGAAATAGGCTGGTAACTAATGCAGCCGCGGCTTCTTGAGGAAGTCGTTGCGGTCGGCAGAATGCACGTTGAGGCGCAGCACGTCGCCCTGGCGCGCCAGCATCAGGGGAACCTCGACACCCGGACCGCCTAAACTCCAGACGCTGCGCAGGAAGTCGGCGAGGCTGGTGGTGCGCTCGCCGGCGACCCCGAGCACCAGATCGCCCGCCTGCACGCCGGCGCGCTCCGCCGGGCTGCCCGGGGCCAGGCCGCCCACGACCAGGCGCCCCTCCGCCTGCTGCGTGTACATGCCCAGCCAGGGGCGCGGCGCGCGCGCCGCGCGTCCATGTGCAAGCAAGTCCTCGAGGATCGGTTCGAGCAGATCGATGGGAACGAACATGTTGCCCTGCTCCGATTCCTCGCCTACGGTCTCCTCCAGCAGGAGCGAGCCGATGCCGACGAGCCGCCCGCCCGCGTCCACCAGCGCCGCGCCGCCCCATTGCGGATGCGCCGGCGCGGTGAACAGGGCGTCGTCGATCAGGTATTCCCAATAGCCGGCGAATTCGCGCTTGGCGATCACCCTGGCCTTGAGCGCATGCGCGCGCCCGCCGTGGCCGATGACATACACCGCGTCGCCCGCGGCAAGCGCAGCGGAGGAGCCGCGATCGAGCAGGGGCGCGCGCAGTTTGCCCAGCGGCTGCACCAGCCCGAAGCCGGTGGCCTGGTCGTAAGCGAGCACATGGCCGGCGACGACCACGCCGGCATTGCTGGTGAGCCAGATGGTCTCGGCCTCGGTGATCAGGTAGCCGATGGTGAGCACCAGCCCGTCCCCGCGGATCACCACGCCGTAGCCGACGCGTTCCGTGCCGAGGATGCCGCCGGTGAACGCATCGTCGGGTATTTCGGCGCGCAGCAGCACCACCGCGTCCAGCGCCTGCGCGAGATCGAAGCCGACCTCCTCCTCGCGCGGCTGCAGGGATTCGTCGAAAGCCCAGGATTTCGTATCCGGCATAAGGGAGCGATTCTGCCACGTTGCCGGATTTTGGGCCGGCATCTCACATACAGAAGAAATTGAGCTTGTTGCCGTCGAGATCCCGGAAATACGCGGCGTAAAAGGTGCCGCCGCGCAAGCCGGGCGGGCCTTCGTCGCGTGCGCCGAGGTCCATCGCCTTCTTGTAGAGCGCATCGACCTGCTGCGGATTCTTCGCCGACAGCGCCACCATCACACCGTTGCCGATGGTGGCGGGTTTGCCGTCGAAGGGTTTGGTAATGCCCAGACCGGGCCCGTCTGGTGTGGAGCCCCAGGCGATGAAAGTGTCCTCTTCCATCACCCGCTTCGCGCCGATTCCGGCGAGCAGCGCATCGTAGAATTTCGCCGCACGCGGCAAGTCGTTCGTTCCCAGCGTCACATATCCGATCATGGCTATCCTCCCGTGTGTGGTTCAATGCGCGGATGTTCCCCTTTGCCGGCGCGCATCTGCGCGAACAGGGTATTATTTGCATCAGGCGATTACAAGGGGCCGCAGCATGTTTCCGCTGATCGAAATTTCCGGTTCCGCGCGCGAGCGCGGGCAGCAGCACGGCCTGCGGGCGAAGGCGCGCATCGAGCGTTCGATCGCCACCTACGCGCGCCTGTTCGCCTATTGCGGCATCGACTGGCAGGGTGCGCAGCGGGCGGGCGCGGCGTATCGCGACCTGATCGGCGACCTGGATCCCGCGCTCCTGGCCGAGATCGAAGGCATCGCCGCGGGCGCCGGCCGGCACGCCGATGAAATCCTCGCGCTCAACGCGCGCACCGAAATCCTGCCGCCGAGCTATCCGGGCGAGCCGCATCCGGATCGAAGCAGAATTGCCGCCGCCAACGCCAAACAAGGCGTGCCGGACTGGGGAGAATGCACCGCCGTCGCGGTGAAGCCGGGAGAGAGCACGACCGGCACGACGCTGTTGGCGCAGAACTGGGACTGGCTCGGCGCGCAGCGCGCGGCGCTGGTGCTGCTGCGCGTGCGCAACGCCGCGGGCGCGTCCTGCCTGACGCTGACCGAAGCAGGCATGCTCGCCAAGATCGGCCTCAACCGCCGCGGCTTCGGCGTCTGCCTCAACATCCTGCGCTCCTCCGACGACGGCAGCCGTAGCGGCGTGCCGGTGCACGTGCTGCTGCGTGCGCTCCTCGAGCGCGACAGCGTCGCCGACGCCATCGCGTTCGCCGCGAAGCTCAACTTTGGCGCCTCGTCCAACGTGCTCTGCGCCGATGCCTCCGGCGACACCGCCGCGCTGGAATTCTCGCCGCGCGGCCTGGAGGTCGTGCGCGGCGCGGACGCGGCGCTGTGCCACACCAACCATTTTCTCGCCCCGGCCGCGGCGAAGCACCAGGCGTCGCTCGCGCCGAGCCTGTCGACCGTGCCGCGCCTTGCGCGCATCACCGCGCTCACCGCCGCGCACCAGGGTAAATTTTCGCCCGCCGACCTGCAGCGCATGCTGCGCGACGAAGCCGACGGCTACCTGTCGATCTGCCGCAGTCCCGACCCCTCGCTCGCACCCGAGGCCCGCATCGAAACCGTGGCTTCAGTGGTGATGGACCTGGGCCAACGCGTGATGCACATCGCGCCGGACGTACCCGCGCGCGCCGATTACCTGCCGGTGGCGCTGGGGGAAGCAGTGCCGGCTTGAATTCGATTGACGTATTCATCAATTGTATGTAGTATTTATTGATGAATACGTCAACACCACTTCTCCCGGCCACGCTGCTGGATCAGATGCGCAAGGCGGCGAGGGCGAGATTTTCGACCGACTCGAGCTGGGCTGAAGCCAGCGACCTGCC